>Ga0307433_1000089_pt1 | contig 76993 bp, 53 predicted proteins | sample SalMarWE160210MG_FD_202166 | JGI IMG/M metagenome (GOLD analysis project Ga0307433, IMG submission 202166) | Salt marsh sediment microbial communities from the Plum Island Ecosystem LTER, Massachusetts, United States - WE1603-210 | ecosystem: Environmental > Aquatic > Marine > Intertidal zone >...
TTTTTGTTTGATTAGTTTTGCTGGCATGGGGCACACTCCTTTGAAAACAGTCTGAATCCATACCACAATTATCGGACAAAAACCGGGAACCTCTTGAATTTATGACAGTATACTACGCGAGCACCCTATTTCATGCTTTGAGACGGCGAAAAAACAAAGCCAATTCAAAGCCAAACAAAGCCAATATACCGGTCTCTGGACGGAAATCCGAAGCACAAAATCCGAAATCCGAAATCCGACAACTCCGGTTGTGTAGCCGGACGCCTGTTGCCCCGCGTCGGTCGGGAAACAAGACGATGGACGTTTGTAGCTTTAGAAATCAGGCAGAAAATGCTTATAACGCATGCTCAAAATTCAAAAGGCTTGACATATTAGTTGTTAGGCCGTAGGATTCCCGTATAATTTTATTTTTTTGTTAGGATTTTTTCTATGGCTGCGATTAAGCCGAATATAAGCGTTGAGTACGCCGGAAACGCTACGATAATGAGCTTCACCGACGAGAAAATCCTTGAAGAAAAGGACATTAACGCCCTCCAGGAGTCGATCACGTCCGTTATTGAGCAAGCGGAGCGGATAAACCTGATTTTAGACTTCGGCAACGTCCGATTTTTGTCGTCCGCTGTTTTAGGACTTTTAATACGAATCAGCAAAAGGATTTACGAACGCGATGGACAGCTAAGGCTATGCAACATTAATCCGAAAATTTACGAGATTTTCAAAATAACGCGACTGACCAAAACTTTCGATATATATAATAGTATTGAAAGTGCAACGGAAGGTTTATCTGGACCGAATTAGGTAAAGTTTTTTCGCTTTGTAAGTGTATGGCATCAAAAGCATCGATTAACTGCTCAATAGTCGTCGATAGTAAATCATCTGCCGTAGTCGAGGTGTGCAACGAGATTCTGTCGAAGCTCGAAGAGCACAATTTCGATAAAGATGATATTTTCGCCGTACACTTGACTTTAGAAGAGGCTTTTCATAATGCCGTCAAGCATGGCAATAAGATGGATCCAACCAAGAAGGTAAAGATTGACTATTTTGTTAACTCGGAAAAGGTTGAAATTACTATAACAGACGAGGGAACGGGCTTTGAGCCGGAATCCGTTGACGATCCACGATTTGGCACGGGGCTTTACGAGCCCGGAGGCAGAGGATTACTCCTTATGAATTCGTATATGGATATTGTGAAATACAACGAGGATGGAAATAGTGTGTATATGGTCAGATATAAAGAAAAACCACATCTGTCAGAGGACCATAGTCAAAGCCAGGTTTAATCGGAAGCGTATTCTTGCCAACTAAATCGAGAAAAGAATCGGTATCAAATATGAAGAAATATTACAGAATGCCCTGTAAAGCGATGATTTTTTGCAGTTGTTTGCTTATTTTGGTGGGCTGTGCATCCAATTACGATAAAATGCCGGAAATTGTCCATAGCCCAAATATTGAGCCCAAAGTAGTGTCCCCGAAGGTTGTAAAACCAGAGCCCAAACGAATCACCATTCAAAGAGATTTCCCAAAAGAGTGGCTGCCCCCCGCCGAGGCTGAGAAGCAATGGACGGCTATCGTGATACATCACTCAGCGACAGAAAATGGGAATGCCGCTATCTTTGACAGGATGCACAGGGAAGAGAAGCACTGGGAGGGTGTTGGCTACGATTTCGTTATAGGTAACGGGACTAACAGTGGTGATGGTGAGGTTGAAGTAACATTTCGCTGGCGAAGGCAGATGGCCGGCGCCCATTGCGGAGGAACACTTGGTAATTGGGCCAATGTAGACGCTGTAGGAATCTGCCTTGTCGGTAATTTCAATTACACCACACCTACCACTAAACAAATGGAGTCTGTTTTGAAATTGGTCCGCTTTCTCAAAAAACGATATGGAATTTCGAATGGCAGTATTTACGGTCATAAAAATACGCCGGGAGCACATATAACCGATTGTCCGGGACATAAGTTCCCAATGGCCAAACTGAAATGGCTGGCCAGCTCCTGATTTGGCATAGTCGTCCATATCCACGTAAAGCCTATGCTGCGTCCTATAAACTGAGTTCCAGGCTCAGCATTTGCACTTTATCAGCAAAATTAGACCAAAATTTCGCCGCTTAGAAAGTTGCCATGCAATTATACCGAAGTTTCTGCTGATGATATTATTCAAAAGCAAATAAGGAACTGATCGAATGAATCTACACGAGTCGCTCTCTTCTCAGAGTTTTATGCTTAACGAGCAAATCGCACGGCAGGTCTTTGAAGTTTTGCCCGAGCAGGGGCCAATACTGCTTATTATGGACAGGAATGGTCATAGCTGGCCCAGCGATTCGGAAAAATTTGCCAAGTTGAATATGAGCGAGTCGTTTTTGAAAGAGCTTTGTGCCAAGATTGATGATGGTGTCGAACCGGTTGTAACACAAATAAACGATTGCAGTATTGTTGCTGCACAGTTAGCGACCGAGCGGAGCAATTGCGGATATGTGATTATGGCTCTGCCGCAATACAATCCTGAATCAACCTTAATAAATATCGACCTGATCGAAATACTGCTAAGTCAATTCAGCCTGATAGCCAAACTCATCGAGAAGAACAATCTCCTTTATGAAACTCAAATGAAACACTACCGTGCGTTCGATCAGAGCGAAATAGCATCGAATTAACTGACATATTACGCATACCGTATTTCGTAGCACATTTCTGTACTTGATAAAATTAGCCGAAAGCAAAGTTTGGATTGCGTTCTCAGGATTTGACGGCTATAATTTACACCAGTGACCGGGCATAGCAGACAGGCTACAGATTTCTGTACCCGCCTTTGCGGGAATTACAATGCTAAACGCTCCGTTATCAAAATCATGAATGTTATACGCTAATAAGCAAAGGAAAAAAGTGAAATTCCAGATTTTCAGAAACGGTAAGGTTGTTGATAAATTCGCTTTATGTGGTGCCTATCTTTTCGGCGGCGACGGAATAGGTATTCGCAGAGCCCAGATTGCCTTTAAAAACGGCTTTGTCGAGTGCGTAAAGTCAAATCTGGAAACAGCCGGTCTGGCCTTGCTATGGCCTGTCGAAGGTTTTGGTAAGGTTCTTTTACCAACAACCTGCCTGCCCGAGAGAGAACAACCGTATAATTTGAATGTTGAGATAGCACGTGCGAAGCTGATGCAAATCGTTAACAAACGGGAGGACTGGCTGTTTCTGAACAATATAGAAGTTCTGGCGGATTTATTGAAAGAGGCACAGGATCTATTTATTCAAGCAATTCAAAATATTTCTATGCCGTCAAAAGCAGCTAAATTGGCTGATGAATCACTTAAGAAAGCTATAGTTTCCTCTGAAAAGCTGGCAATAAAACAAGCAGAGTCACTTTTTAATACAAGGACGACAAACCACGGCCTTGGCCGAGGCTGCTTCGGCTGCAGTATAGATCCTTTGGAAATTGATAATCCTGTGTATGTTGAAAAACTACTGGAATTGTTCGGCTCTGCAACAATTCCAATAAACTGGGCACAGATAGAACCTCGTAAAGGCGATTTCGATTTTTCGAAGATTGACGTCTGTGTCGAGACCCTCAGTAAAAAGAAACTGACGCTTAGTGCCGGACCGCTGCTTTTTTTCTCAAAAGAGAGTCTACCCAAGTGGCTTCTTCGTAGTGGAGCAGGTTTTGAAAAGATTCGTGAAACGGCGTATCATTTTATTTCGGAGGTGGTTACCCGCTACTCCGGTGCTATTCGAGCGTGGTATGCTATAAGCGGTTTGAATGCTTTTAATCATTTCGGATTCGGATTCGAGCAGATTTTAGAAATGACCCGTGCGGCTAATATGGCTGTAAAACAAGCAAGTGACAGGGCTTTGAAGATTATTGAAGTCAGCAATCCATGGGGTGAATATTATATGACAACACCTAACAGCATCCCGCCATTGGTTTATATGGATATGGTTGTGCAGAGCGGAATCCATTTTGACGCATTTGGACTGCAAGTACGGTTCGGTAAAAATCAGACTGGTTTGCATGTTAGAGATATGATGCAAATATCGGCGATCCTGGATTACTATGGGCCCATCGCCAAACCCTTATATATGACCAATGTGGAGGTTCCAAGTCAGGATGGCGACGGCTTACATGACGGTCAAGTTGCCGGAATCTGGCACGAACAGTGGAACGAATCGCTACAGGGACAATGGATCGAACAGTTCTATAAGATTGCGCTGAGCAAACAATTTGTTAACTCGGTGACTTATTCGAACATCATCGACACCGCGGACAGCACCATCGGCCACAGCGGTCTGTTGACAGACGAACTCGAACCCAAAGAATCGTTTAGAAGCTTGAAGAAATTGCACGACAGCATTTTCAGCCGATAAACAGATCGTAACCGGGGCCTCGCGAATTGTGACTCGCACAGGCAACTCTATGCAATGAATGAGATGAGACAAACCAGGCAAAACAGGATTCAATCATTCGCGTTTGTTATCAGCGTATGCCTGGCGGTTTGTTTTTCATTCGGTTTTGCCTCGAACCTCGGACGAGATGAATTACCTTTTGACCGATGCGATATTGAGTTAGAGGGCCGAATAAATCCAAACAATGCTCCTGTAGAAAGTATGGTAAGATTACCCGGCATGGGTCCGGGACGAGCCGGAGCAATCGTGGAATACCGCGAGAATTTTAGTGGAAAAAACGCTGTAAGTCCAGCCTTTCAAAATTGCGAAGATTTACAGAAAATCAAAGGCATAGGCCCTAAGACAGTGCAAAACATAAATGAATTACTGAAGTTTGATTGAATCAAGCGATTATAATTGGAGAATCTGAGATTCTGATTATGCAGCTTAAGTAAACACGGTAAGATAGATCTCAAAAAGCGATTCTATCAGGTATAACAGGAAAACAGTAATATGGATGAATGGGAAATTAATAAGCCGCTTGGGCAATGTCACGGCACAGAAAGAAAAATAGAATACGGAGAAGAATACTTCGCTGCTCTTATCGAGACTGAGGAGGGCCTGCAGCGGCAGGATTTCTGCGCCGATTATTGGGCGAGCCAGAAGCCGGATGTTTTTTGTTACTGGAAGACCAGGCTGCCCGAGCCAGGCCAGAAGAGGCAGTTGTTTGTTGACGACCAAATGCTGATGGCCTTTTTCGAACGGTTGGGAAAAGAGACCGAGCAGGAAAAAATTAATTTCCGCTTTGTCCTGGCGTTAATTCTGATGCGGAAAAGGATTCTGAAATACGATGAAACAAAAACCGTAGACGATCAGGAACTCTGGCGATTAAGAATCGTAGGTGAGAAACAGATCGTCGAAGTCATAAATCCACATCTCGACGAGGAGCAAATCGAGCAGTTATCGTCGCAGATAGGCGAGATTCTCCAGACGGACTTGTAAACTCGCTTTGTGCAATGCCGAATAAAATTCCCGCTTCGGAGCGAACAATCGGAGATGAGAAACAGATAAGGAGCTTTGAAAAAAATGTTACGAAAATTAATCCCGTACGTTTCGGTAGTAATATTGATTCTTGCCGGCTGTGAATCCAGTATCCGCCAACCTACGGAGATATGTCCGGGCAAAGCTTCCGTAGCCGAAGCATTGGCCGCTCTAAAATCACAATCACAAAATGTGGTGCCGCTGCGGGCTAACGGGCAATGCCGTTTGGAATATCACGTCGAAGGAAAGAAAAAACAGCAGCGGGAAAATTTCAATATGAAACTCTGGGCAAATCCGCCTGTTGAGATTTACCTGCAGGGTGATAAGGCTCTTGTCCCAAAAGCGATAATCCTCGGCTCGAACGAACGTGAGTTCTGGCTTTCGATAAGACCAAAAGAAATCAGCACCCACTGGTGGGGCAATTGGTCTGAGCAGGACTTGTCCGAAGGGCTTGTAATCAATCCCAGAACACTGCTGGAGTCTCTCGGAATCGGGGAAGTAGAAACGCAGCAGGACTGGTCTTTGTCGAACGAAGGCCCTTATGACATAATTGCGAAACGCCAGCAGGGTGTGGTAATCAAAAAAATATACGTTTATAGCTGCGATTATCGAGCCAGGCGAATCGAATTTTTCAATCGGGATGGTCATGTTGTCGCCGGCGCGGAACTGGACAAGTATAAAGAAGTATCCGATGGATTTTTTATTCCATCTCTGATAAAGGTTACAACGTATGCCCAGGATACCGGGGAATCTTCGTTTAGTATTACTCTTGAACTTAAATCGATAAAACCGGCAACAATTACTGAGCCGCGGCGAAATGTGCTTTTCAAGCACACTCCGCCAAAAGGTATCACAACCATCTATAGAGTCGTTAATGGAAAATGGTTCAAACAGGATCAGTAAAAACAGACAAGGAGTTTGCCAATGTCCAGGACAAGTCTGAAAGAAAGAATCAAACAGGAACCGCTCATATTGGACGGTGCAATGGGAACCCAGTTGATTGCTCGCGGGATTCAAGTCGGCAAGTGCAATGAATACCTAAACATTGATTCGGTCGATATCATTTCCGAGATCCACAAGGGCTATCTGCTTGTGGGAAGCGACGCGGTTATTACCAATACATTCGGGGGGAACAAATATGCTCTGACCCGGCACGGATTGGCCGGGGATGCCGCCCGGATTAACAATGCAGGAGCCCAAATTGCCCGGCAGGCGGCGGGAGAAGAAAAATACGTCTTGGGCGATATCGGCCCGAGCGGGGATTTCCTGGAGCCGTTGGGAGCATTAAATCCGGACGAGTTGAGGGATGCTTTTGCCGCTCAAGCTGAGGCACTTTCAACCGGCGGTGTGGACGGTTTCATTATCGAGACAATGACTGCCCTCGATGAAACAGTCATCGCTATTGAGGCGGCAAAATCTATCGCAGGCAACCTGCCGGTGCTCGTATCGATGTCTTTTGACAAGGCCGGCGACAGCTTTAAGACAATGATGGGCGTCGGCGTCGAGGCCGCGGTATCGAAAATAATTCCGCTGAATGTGGACGCGGTCGGTTTCAATTGCGGCAGCCTGTCACTTGATCAATACGTGGCGCTGTCGGATGAATTTGTCGCTGCAGCCAGAGCCCTGTCCGATGATGTGGCGATTTCAGCCGAGCCTAATGCCGGCAAGCCTGAACTGGTCGAAGGCAAAGCCGTTTACAAAGTTACACCGGAAGAATTTGCCGCCGCGGCAGAGAAAATTCATTCAGCCGGCGTGAAAATCATCGGCGGCTGCTGCGGAACCAGCCCGGCACATATCGAAGCCATGGCTAAAAAAATAAGGATGACACCGTAAAATCGTAATCGTAAACGGATCGAATATAATATCCTTACACTGCCGGCCTTATTTGCTCGTGTGCAGAAATTTCTCGATTTGCTCAATACTTCTGGTCGTGGCACCCTGGTTTCTTTTGATGTCTTCCTGTCCGTTTCGGGCGATTTCACGAGCATATTTCGGTTCGAGCAGGCACTTCTGCATCGTCTGCAGCAGCTCGTCAGCATCATTAACTAAGATCGCCCCGTTGCCGGCCAAAAGCGAGTCCACGGTTTGCCTGAAATTGAACGCATGCGGCCCGAAGACCGTGCATTTACCGAGAGCCGCCGCCTCCATCATATCCGAACCGCCCATTGGAACGAGCGATCTGCCCACAAATATTATGGTTGCCAGGCTGTAGAATTTTCGCAGGTCGCCCATCGTGTCACCAAGAATCACCGCCGGCCTTTCCTTATACATGACATCGGTTTTTTTAATCGAACTGTAACGGATAAAATCGAACCCGGCATCGGCGATCGTCCGGGCAACCTCATCGAATCTCTCCGGCTTTCTCGGGACAATGACAAGCCGCAGGTCCTCCAATTTGCCCGACTGTTTAAGATGGGTAAATACGTTGAGAATAATTTGTTCTTCGCCGGGACCGGTCCCGCCCGCAACCCATAATCTTTCGCTGCCGATATTAATCTGTGCCGCAAGAGCATCTGCTCCTTGAACTTTATCGGCAATCTGAGCCGTGTCGTATTTCAGCGAGCTGGTGACGATGACATTGCCGGCACCAATTTCTCTGAAGCGTTGAGCGTATTGGTCCGTCTGGGCAAGGACCAGGCTGATTTTGCCGAATATCTTGTTTGTGAACGGTTTTATTTTCTTATACCCGGCGTAACTTTTGTCGCTGATTCGGCCGTTGACCACAACAACGGGAACTCTTAACCGCTTTGCGAGGCTGATAAAATTAGGCCAGATTTCCAGCTCCATCAGCAGACAGATCGCCGGTCGAATATTGCCGAAGGCACGATGCATCGCCCATGAAAAATCAAAAGGGAAATAGAACACCTGATGATCCTGATTTAAAAGATTGTTTGCGCGGGCAAAGCCGGTATCGGTGGTCGTGCTGATGACAATTTCGAAATCGGCGAACCTGTCCTCAAGCTCCTTGACGACGGTCATGGCCGCGTTCACTTCTCCGACGCTGACGGCATGAAGCCAGATACATTTCTTTTCAGGGCTTCTCCTGCGGATCCTGCCGAAACGCTGGGCCCAGCCGGCACGGTATCGACCATGCCTGATGGCCCGATATACAATCACAGGACTGTAAATAAGCCCGGCAAATAAATACAACAGATCCAAAACATATCTCATCCGGCCATCCTACAAAAAGCAAAGGGATCAAACAATCGGTAGATGATATTTGTAAAAAGTAACTATGTCAAATAATTGCCTTACTGTTTGGGAAAAGAATGTCTGTGCTATGATTGAAAATCCGCATGCCTTTAGGACTGCTCGAACTGGATTTTGGTGCAATTATTGTGCAGCGGAATCAAGCCAATGCTCCGCCAATATGGCAAAATCAAGAAAGTCTATTATGCTGTCCGGGGTAAAACGCGGAGCCAAATTGGCTTTAGAATTCCAGTTGGGTGAAGTAGGTGTGGCAAGCCATGCTTCGGCAAGAGTTATCAAATCCAAGATGTTAACGACGCCGTCACCTTCTTCCGGAGCAATATCTGCAATCAAACGCGCTGGAATCCGCTCGAATTCAAGAGAAGGAGGATCCTGACCGAACAATCCTCCACCACGCAAAACAAGGTTGAACTCCGTAAAGAGATTCATACCTATTATGCCGTCAAGGAATCCACCTTCGGACGAACCGACATCGAGCATGACAACCGGAACGTTTGTGAATCGAAGCCATTCACCAAGAACTGCAATCTCAAGAGAATCGAGATAGAAGCCCGGCTCGATTGTTATATGGCCAGTGGCATCCTGAATATCCACTTCAAAATCAGGATCATTCGGATTTAGTCCAAGGCGTGCCCCAACGTTTGTTCCTACTACGGTTATTTGGGCACCTGTGTCCAGCAAGAAACGGTCCCTGTCAATCGCACTATTTGTTCCATTACGGAGGTCCACGCTGTTTACGAAAAAGCGGCTTTGCAGCAGGCTTCCTATGGTCGAGGAACTGCCGGGTTGGAAAACAAAGTCGAAGATTCCCTCAAGATCCGGAAAGTACTGTACGTCGGCGGCTCCTGCAGGTATCAGATTTAGTGGCACTCTGTTTGCATAATCCGGTATCCGAGAGTCAAAATGATCGTAAAATTTTATATCGGGTGACGTATAATTATTGCCATCATATATTACTGAAACCGGATGTTCGTTGGAAATGGTCGTAACAAAGTATACACTCACAGGTGTTCCTATAACAGTAGGCAAGCCCGGCTCGTTGGGCTCGGAAATATCTCCTACAATAACAGATACGTTGCTTTGTCCGACCATATTCGAGTCGTCCAACGTCATTGTATTTTGGTCAATTGCAGCAAGACCATCCATAAAGACGCCTAAAGGCTGGCTTACGTTGCCGAAAACAGAACTCGTCGCGCCTCCAATCTCAGTGATGTTCGGTGTTAATAAATCAGAAGAATAGATACCTGTACGCATAGCCCCGGCGTTACTTATGATATTAATAGAAGCACCGGTATCGAATAGGCCGATGATAAAGTCTGTTGCTGGATTTTCTGTTAAATACCTTCCTACGACGGACATATGTGGTTCTGCTACCCAGTCAGTATCATCTGATCGCCTATCTGTCACAGCTATAGCAATAAGGGGAGTAAAACCGGCTGTGGGAGGAGAATCGATAGTATTAAGAGTCTGTAATTCGCCGGATTCCAAAGAAAAGAGCTTGAAATTAGGGGCTGATTCAGATGTTGGCTCTTTTCCTTTTAAATATCTTATTTCTTTTATACGTCCAGCCGGACCAGCGAGCCAATCCACCTTTTCTATCTGCCGGCCGGATTGTTCAGCTTGTACATAAGTCCCTAATACAGAAGAAATTATAAGTAGAGCTAACCAAATACGCTTCAAGTTGTAGAACGTCATTTATCCACCTTCCATTCCATTCATAATTTACATTATTATAACATAATCAGGCATTATTTACACGTGGAAAAAGGGCACATTCTTCCGTCTTCTTTATATAATCCGAAGGCCTCTTTATCGAGACTATCCAACGTATATTTTTTCTATACAGTAGTTCCTTTCGACCATGCTAATGTTACGTGAAAAACAGCAAATAATCGAAATAATGCATAAAACGGCTATATTCTTGACATGACGGCTATTTTTGTATATTTGTAGTATATTATAGAGAAGTTTCTATTTTCGTCCCCGTAGCTCAATTGGATAGAGCGTTGGCCTCCGGAGCCAGAGGTTGAAGGTTCGAATCCTTCCGGGGATATTCATTAACTTTCTGGCTGTCGAGAGTTTATGCAGGGTGGCCAACATTTGCTTTTGGGCATCTCAGGAGTTCTTTCATATTCAATGGCGAAGCTAAAAAGCAACAAACGGAAAAGCCCAGCTTCCTGAGAATTTTCTTGCCTTTCGGATAGCCGAGTTTAGAATTTGATAATTCGATATTAAGTATTGTAGACATCTGTTTTTTTGGAAATCTCGGATTAATGTGGGGAATTGCAACATGGCTTCTTCAGCCGAGTCTGAAATGACGAGTTATATGGCATAATAGATAAAAAACAATCCGTTTTCACGTTGTCTAAACTCAAAGTTATTCAATACCCAATTAATAAAGGATTATTATGATGAGAGTATTTACCAAATTCCCACTTTTCTGCTTGTTCTTAATGTTGTCGATTTTTTGTTCTTTTACTACCGGTGCTGATGTGCAGCCCCATGGCGGCATGATGCGTTACCCGGATGTCAGCTCGACGCATATCGTATTTGTCTATGCTGACGATATCTGGGTGGTTCCGCGATCGGGCGGTACAGCCTCCCCGCTGGCAAGTCCACCCGGCGGAGAAGCGTTCCCTCGATTCAGTCCGGATGGACGCACTATTGCATTCAACGGTAACTATGACGGTAACCTAGATATCTACACGGTAGCTACAGATGGAGGAATCCCGCAACGGGTAACTTATCATTCCAGCGGCGAGCGTCTGTGCGACTTCTCTTTCGACAACCAGCTCCTGTTTGCAATGAACGGACTGGGAGGGCTGGGAAGGCAGGCTCAATTGTTCACCGTGCAGCAGGCCGGCGGTCTGCCGAAACGGTTGCCGGTGCCTTATGGCGGTTACGGTACCATTTCTGGTGACGGCCAATGGCTCGCTTACACGCCGCGAAATCGCGATTTCAGAACATGGAAACGTTACCGCGGCGGCTGGGCTTCGGACATCTGGCTTTTCCACTTAGGTAATCATACTTCGAAAAAAATCACTGATTGGGAAGGCACCGATACCATTCCCATGTGGCACGGCAAAAAAATCTATTACCTTTCGGATGCCGGTCAGAATCATCGTCTTAATATTTGGTGCTATAATATAGAGACGAGCGAAAGAAAACAGGTTACGAATTTCAAGGATTACGATGTAAAATGGCCTTCCAACGGCCCCGGCCCGAACGGCGAAGGTGAGATTATCTTCGAATACAATACCAAACTTTACCTGCTGAACCTCACCGGCGAGCAGGCGATTCCCGTTAATATCTCGATCCCCGGCGCCCGTCCGAAGCTCCGTCCGATTCGCAAGGACGTTAGCAGGCGGCTTTCGGACTGGTATCTCTCTCCCAATGCCAAACGTGTACTGGTTGAAAGTCGCGGCGATATCTGGTCGATGCCGGCAAAGAACGGTACACCGCGAAACCTTACCCGCACGAGCGGTTTCGCGGAACGCGAGCCTTCGTGGAGTCCCGATGGAAAATGGATTACATACTTGTCGGACGAATCCGGCGAAAACGAGCTTGTTATTCGGCCTACCGATGGACAAGGCAAACCGGAAACTGTTACGTCCATGGGAGCCGGCTATCGCTATCAACCTATCTGGTCACCTGATTCGAAGTGGATGGTGCTGGTTGATCATGAGAGCAAGTTTTATCTCTTCGATGTCGAGCAGCGTCAAGTCCGTTATTTCGACCGCATCAACATAACAGGGTGGAATTGGGGTGTTCCCATGCACTTCAGTTGGTCGTCCGACTCCCAGTGGCTAACCTATAATAAACCCAACATGGACAATATGAACGTGATCATGATTTATAATGTCTTGAAGGATGAATCCCACCAGGTCACCGGCGGCATGTTCATGGATTATCTGCCTACGTTCGATCGCAAGGGAGACTTCCTGTACTTCTTCAGTCAACGGGAAATCTCACAACCCAAATATGCAGATACGGGCCTGACCTTTACATACCAGGACACAGCAGTGTTGCATGCCGTTCCGCTGCGAAAGGATGTATCGAATCCATTCAAAGCAAAGAGTGACGAGGAAGAGGCGGATAAAGACGAAAAAGACAAAGAGAAGGGTAAGGGCAAAGACGACGACTCCGGCGAAAAACATGAGGGCGAAGATCCCAACGATGTGGACAGCAAAGAGTCTGAGAATAATAGCAGTGATGATGAAAAATCGTGCGAGTCTGCTGACCCGAACGATGAGAAGGAAAATGAAAAGAAGGATAAAGACAAGGAGAAACCCAAACCGGTAGAAATCGACCTGGAAAATATGGAGATTCGTGCTTTCCGCATTCCCATTAAACGCGGACAGTTCGGATATATCGGCGTCAACGATAAGAACCACATAATTTACCTCCGACGCGGAGAAGAAAGTGCCTTGCAGTCCTTCGATCCCAACAGCGAAAAACGCGAGGAGAAAACGATTCTCAAAAAGGTAAATTTCGTTCAAATAACGCCGGACGGTAAGAAGCTTCTCGTTCGCAGTGAGGGTAAGACGGGCATTATCGACGCCAAACCCGACCAAAAGCTTGAGAACCTGGTTGTGACCAAACCAATGAACGTAACGATTCAACCACGACAGGAATGGCGGCAAATATTTGTTGATGCGTGGCGTTTTATGCGTGACTACTTCTACGATCCCCACATGCACCGGGTGGACTGGCCCGCGGTACGCAAACAGTATGAGGCCATGCTGGATGACTGCGTATCCCGCCGCGATGTCGGCTATGTTATCGCGGAAATGATTAGTGAAGTCAACGCCGGTCATACTTATTACGGCGGCGGCGATATAGACTCCGGCCCCTCCCAATCGATCGGATATCTCGGAGTGGACTTCGAGCTCGACCAGGGATACTATCGCATTAGCAAGTTATACGAGGGCGGCATCTGGGACACCGACGCACGTTCCGTGCTGCACAATCTGGATGTGAAGGAAAAGGAGCAATGTAAATATCTGTTCAAAGTCAACGGTATCCCGGTCGATACATCAAGGGCGCCCTGGGCGGCTTTCGAAGGCCTGGCCGGGCAAACCGTGACACTCACCGTCGGAGCTGATCCCAACCCCGAAGAGGCGACGAATGTCGTTGTAAAACTGTTGGGTTCCGAATCCAATTTGCGTTATCGGCATTGGATTGAGAGTAATCGTCAGCATGTCGAAAAAGAATCCGGCGGCAGGATCGGATACATACACGTACCGGACACCGCTAACCGGGGACAACGCGAACTTTTCCGCCAGTTCTACGGCCAGATGAACAAGGGGGCGCTAATCATCGATGAGCGATGGAACGGGGGCGGGAATATCGCAGACCGCTTTATCGAACTCCTGAACCGTCCCATTTACCTCCATCTTTTCGAACGTTACGAGAACGACTGGCGTGTCCCGACCCTCAGCCATCAGGGCCCCAAATGCATGTTAATCAACGGCGAATCCGGCTCCGGCGGGGACATCTTTCCATACCTCTTCCGCAAAGCCGGCCTTGGAAAACTTATCGGCATGCGAACCTGGGGCGGCGTTATCGGAATCTCCAGGAATCCTTCGCTGATCGACGGCGCGCGATTAACCGTGCCGTTTATCACCTTCTATGAAACCGACGGAACGCTCACAATGGAAGGTCACGGCGTGGACCCGGATATTGAGGTTATCGACGACCCGGAGTTAATGGTCGACGGGGGCGATCCGCAGCTTGATGCCGCCATAAAACACATGCTTGATGAGATCGAGAAAAACCCCTACGTGCCGGCCAAACGGCCGCTTTACCCGGACCGCAGCGGAATGGGTATACTTGAGGAGCAAAAATAGTAAAATCCGATTAAAGCACAATTCCAGGATGCGGCAGCAGCTCTATTTGTAATAGCGCCCGACGTATTCTACGATGGTCTTTTTAAGTTCGAGCGGCTCTATCAATCCCAGCCTGCGATAAATGACTTTGCCGCCCGGCTCTATTAAAAGCGTACAGGGGACACCGCCAAGCAGATTCTTATCGACCGCTTCCATGAGCCGGTAAATATCGCCCTCGGCGAATAAATAATTTTTGCAGGATGCCTGCTGTTTTTTCAAAGCGGAAAGAACCTGCTGCTCTTTCGCGGGCGAATCTGCACTTATGGTAATCAGCTCGAAATCACGCTGGCGATACATCCGGTTCGCGATAACGAACTGCTCAATTTGCCTGACGCTCGGTTCGCTCCAGGTTGCCCAGACATTGATCAGCCTTAGCTTTGCCGTATCGTTTTTAACAAGCTCGCTAACTTCTTTTGCATTTATCGTCGTCAGGGTGACTTTTTCCCTCGCCCAGGATACTAAAGCGGCTTTCGCCGAGGCTCGTTTGTTGGCCCATTTAATCGAACAGCCCAATGCCATAGCCTTCTCAACAGGTATTTTTTTGCCGGCCAATATCGTCTCGATTGCGTTAATCGCATCGCTGGATTTAACCTGTTTTGGTGTTTTTTCCGAATCGTCGAATCGCCCGGCGTAGCGCAGCTTCTGCTGATTGTCAAAGATGAACAAGTGCGGCGTAGCAACCGCCCCATAAGCAGTGGTGACAGCCTGCGTCTTTCCGTCATAAAGATATGGAAAATTATAGCTTTTATCCTTAACGCGAATTTTCGTTTCTTCAAATGTATCGCCCATATCCGAATAGCCAAGTTCATCGAGACGCACCGCTTGGGGGTCATTCGGCGAAATGGCGACTACGGCAACACCTTTGTTTTTTGTAATCGGAGGTCAGCTTCTTGATTCTGTCCTCGTAAGCCTGGGCAGTGGGACAGTGGTTACAGGTAAAAACGACCACGAGAATCTTCGCATTCGTAAAATCCGCCAGCCGGTAATTGCGCCCGTCCACGCCGGGAAGATTAAAATCAGGCGCCTGCCGGCCGATTTCCAACGTTTCGACCTTCTGCTGTGCCGACCGGCTAAATTCCGGAGCGATAAATAACACGACGATTGCCGCTAAAATACCCAGACTATGTTTACCCATAATTGAATCTCCTTCCTTCCCAATGCTACCTGATTTACTTATTTTCATGCCGCTTACGCCAGCCGGTTGCTTCGATTCTCTTGAACTCTTTCTCGATATCTGTGCCCTCATAAAACGAAAGCCACCCGCGCAGCCGGTATGTCTGGCCCGGCACTAAATCAGGAAACTTCGGGTCCGAATGAAAGCATGGGCATTTCTCATTGCCCCACGGATTGTGGCAGTTTTCCCAGGCAGTGATAATCCATCGCTTGCCATCGACGGACCGGCAGGCCGCGTATGGATTTTTGAAGAGCTTATTATCACCGGTTTGCTGCTCGAAACCCGCCGCCATCTTCGTCATTACGCAGTTTTGTATCCGCAAATCCGTAAGACGCTCGTTAGTGCCGTTGCTGAGCCACATCTCCATTCGCACGGCTTCTTTTGTCGATTTGACCTTCACGCCGAATGTGATTTTGTTCGGAAGAACCCGCTCGATATCCAGCGTCCCATCGGTTTGCCGTTTCCATTCCAGTTTTGGCAAGATGATGCCTTTGCTGGTCCAGATTGTGTCGATGTGTGTATGAGCCAGGTAAGTCAGGCCTAAATTCGACCAGATGGCTTCGGGCAAATCGAGCACAACATAGCTGTCGCGGTCCCATGGCGTGAAAACACTGCATTTTGTTTCCCGCTGCGGATCTATCGCTCCTTCCAGAAAACCTATCCGCGGATGCCGCCCTCCCGGGTACGGCAGCACAATCAGAGATGAGTCATCATTCGGTTCAGTCCGATTGTCCGTCCGAATGTTAAACTTCTCCATCGCGGCAACGATTTCGCTGTCTTTTAGACCTGTCGCGGCGGTTATCTCAGCGTTCGTAAAGCGGTGGTACCAAACCATATTCTTCAGCCAGTACTTCAGCTCATCATCATTACCCGGTCTGCGAAAGTTGTCCGCATAAGCTATCCGGCTCGTTCCGGACAAACCCGGCTGTGTAGCGCCGAATGCGAAGAGTCCGAAAGCAGTTAATATTAGAACTACCACCTTCAATGTCGAAGTGTAAAACTCTAAACGGTTGCCATTGCTTTGCGTTTTAATCATAAACTTCTTTCTGATAGCCTGCTACTCTTCGATACTTATCTCTGCACTATTTCAATTGGAATCGCCGGAAAGACACCCATCGAATTACGGCGTTTCTGACCTGTGGGTTTGCCGTCTTTCCGCTTAACCACAGACTCCCTGAAAGCCTCGACAATCAGATTATCGGCAATGTGCACTGCATCCTTGCCGGCTTTCAGTTGGAACGAAAGACCATTGGGCACAACAGTCACATCGTGCATGGTCAATCCTTCAGGCGGTTCATTGAGTTGCAGTTGCACGCCTTTAAAGTTCGCGCGTCCGATGGTCTTGATTCGAACCTGGGCCGAACCACCCGCGGGAATCCGGACCGGACTATTGCCGGCCAGCTCAACTGGCGGCACCCCCCACCTGCTTTTCTGGATGAAGACCAGGAATTCCTGTGCCGGGACGAGATGCCGGTAAAGGTACGCCTGCATGACATCATCCGCGGCAACTGCAAGCCGTTTGATGGTATGCCCGCCGATATTGGCTCGGCCTTCCAATTGAATAGCAACCGGTTCAGCGGTCGCCTTCGCAGGAACCGTCAAAGTGACACGTACACGATTGCGTCCGGCGGGTATTCGTCCACCGCAAAGTTCGAAGCCTGCCGGTGCATCTTTCAATAAAACATCAATCTCTCCGTCAAATCCATCTTTTCTCAACGCGTGCACCCAGATTGCAGCGGTGCCGCCCGCACGCAAACCGATACTCGAAGGTGTCGCACGCAATGCGAAATCACCCTGCGCCGGAGCAATGCGCAGTCGATAGCCATACGCCCCGCCTCCATGATGCTGCGTATCGGTAAGCTGAACGTAGTAATTGCCGTCATTCGGCAACTTGGCCAGCAGATACGAATCGGCGTGGTGCGTGACTAATCCCATCACATCCCTGTGCAGGTGACTATCCTTAAGCACATGGTCGTCGTTCCATTGAAGCACGCTGCCGGATGAATCTGTCAACCGCAGGAGCGAGTCCAGCGGAGAATTCAAACGCCGGCCATAAACCTCAGCAACGATTTTATCGCCGGCGCGACCATCAAAACGGAACATGTCAACATCTCCGCTCTCGGCGATTCGCCCGTTAATGATTCTTGGAAGCTCGATTAACTGCGCATCCTCCGGGGTGTTGTTGGATTCGGTTTCAATGCATTCAGGCAGCGTATCGACGACGTACGTAACGGAATTGGAAAAGCATTTGTCATCATAGTAAGCCGTCTTTCGAATGTTGCTGCCACCAGGCCGGGTGTCCAAAGGCAGTTCGGTCCCGGCGAGGTTCCAGCCGTTGATAGAGGCGACAGTCTCGACACTCGCCCTGCCGCCCAACGGGAAAGTCTGCGTGATGAAAGGTTGCTCGCTCACGGCAATGCGGTAAACAAAATCCTCCCGTCCGCGATAGATCGAATCACGAATCTCCAGCTCGTATTCGCCATTTTCAGGAATCTTATAGAAGAGGACCGGGTCAGGATTGAAACGGTAATCATCCGCGAAAGCTACTTCCCTGCCCCCGGCATCGTAAAGGGCCAGCAAAGCCTGAAACCAGCCGGGAACGGCATCGGCCAGATATGGAATCAGACTCCGGGCCTGAGCCTCAATCACGAGTTGTTGCCCCTTGATCGCACGAAATCGGAAACGGTCGACATCCCCCGGCATGATTTGCCCATTCAACTGCACGGGTAGTTCGAGTGCCCTTTCTTTCGGCAAATTGCGAACTCTCGCCATATTCGGCGGGACCTGATAGGCCTGCCGGTTGTTGGGCTCAAGTTCGCGTATTTCCGGTAGCAGCCCCACCTGAAAGACCATCGGATTGGTCAGGCCGGTCTTAGTTGCGAGCCTCAGTTCACGGCTGCCGGGCTGCGCTCCGGGATCGATGGTAATTTCGATCAGCACAGTTTCGGCAAGCTGCCGGTTCATCTGCAATTTATTCCGAGGGAAAAAGAGAACGCTCGAAATGTGCGCCAATTCTCGAAGGCTCTTATCCTCCAGGTCATACAATAATGGATGGTCCGGCATTTTAACTTCGTCGGTTTTAGCATCTTTTTCCTTTTGAGAGAGTGTGGCAGCCTCATCCAGATTTCTTTTATCTGGATGGGGATGGTTCGGCAATTCAGCAAGACGCTTGTCTCTAACTTCCTTCAAGCGCGTCTGGATTAACTGCCGCTGCTCCTTTTGGATGTTTCTAAGAGGTCTGATATATTTAATCACCGAGCCATGAATGCCTTTGCCGGAAATGTACACATCCTTTGCTCCGCCGAGGTACTGACCGCCAGCCGTAATCTGAATGACGGTGCCCTGCTGCCCACCGCTCGGGTAAAGGTAGCCGATATGCGGTTCTCTCGTATTCGACTGCCCCCAAGCAGCCGTAACACACAGGGCCAACACCATAAACATCAGTTTCTGTGTAAATACCATTACTCATTTCCCAGGATTTACATTAATTCTTTAAGGCGGCCGGCACCTTTGTCGGATTTGGGCATGACTTTCACGTCCAGGCCCCGCGGGTTTGGCATCGGGCCATCGGGATCGATGCCGAGCAGCGTGTAGATACTGCCGTTCAGGTCTGCCGGGTATACGGGACGGTCCGCCACTTCCGCTCCCTTTTCATCGGAGGCGCCGACTACGTGGCCTCCTTTGAAGCCTCCGCCTGCAACTACCGCCGAGAAGCATTTGCCGTAATGCGACCGGCCGCCGTTCCAGGGCGAGTCCCACTGGATTTTCGGGCCTCGTCCGAACTCGCCGCTCCACCATACAATCGTGCTGTCAAGCAGGCCGTGGTCGGCCAGGTCCTGCAAAAGTGTTGCCATACCGGCGTCCATTTCCGGCAGCTTGCGGCGCATGGCCTCGAAGTGCTGTTTATGTGTGTCCCAGCCTTTGTAGTTAATGGTGACATAGGGAACGCCATTTTCGACCAGCCGGCGTGCTATCAGGCAGGACTGGCCAAACGTGTTTCGGCCGTAGCGGTCCCGGATTTCGTCGTTTTCTTCCGACATATCGAACAGCTTCCGGGCGTCGCCGAACATCATGCCGTACGCGTTTTCCTCGCATTGATCGAACTTTTCGAACTGCTGATTGCCCGGCATGGCCTTGCCGAGAGAATCGAGATTATGGAGCAACTGCCGCCTGCTGCGCTGTCGCTGGTCGGAAATGCCTTTAGCAACGATTCCTTCTACGGCGAAGGGGGTTCGATTAGGGTCGCCGCCGGTGGCGAAAGGTTTATATCGCGGCCCAAGAAAACCCGCTTCGGAGAAACGCCCCTGAGGCTGGGTCAGGACAATATAGGGCGGGACCAATCCCTTATACCCGTGATCATAGCCCTTGAAAAGCGAGACCACGGCACCGACGCTGGGATAAACCAGCCTGCCCGGCTCGCGTCCCGTCTGCACAATATACGACGCGGTCTCGTGACTGTTGTTTCCATGCGTCATGCTGCGGATGATGGAATACTTGTCGGCCTGCTGTGCCAGCAGCGGGAGCATTTCGCCGATTCGGATGCCGTCGGCGTTTGTGGGAATCGGCTTTTTATATGGGCCGCAATAATCGTCGCCCGCATCCGGCTTTGGATCGAAGGTATCCAGGTGGCTTGGGCCGCCCCACATCCATATCTGAATAACCGATTTGGCCGTGGGGTTCAACGGTGCAGCCCGCACCGGGCGGGTTAAAGGACCGGTCAGTGCAATTCCCGCCGCTCCGACAACGCCTCGTTTAAGCGCTTCTCGCCGAGTAATGAAGTCTGTTGTTTGCTTTTCCATTTGACCGTTTCCTCAATATTTATCGGATGGCCGCAGCGGCGACTTGAAGGTCGACCTTAATGTCTATATAGAAATTCCTTGGTATTTATCAAGGCCCAGGCAAGATCGTTCGCTGCCTGCCTGAGGTTTATACCCTTTGTTTGAAAATATTGCTGTGCCGCGGCCAGTTCGGCCTGCGTCGGATAACGCGACATAATGTTCAGATAGATCATGTTGGCCAGCATTTTACGGTTGCCTTTAGCGGCCTTAACCAGTCCGTTCAACCGCGAGCTGCGTTCGATCTTATTCTGTATATGGCTCGAATTAAGCAGATGCAGCCGCTGCGCATCGGTCGGTTGATTGTTTCGTTCGGATTCCAGGCCGGTATCGCGAGATGGTCGGCCGAACATTTCAAGGAACTGACTGGTTATACTGCCGTCCGCCAGCTCGATGGATCGATTCTCTCCCGGAATGAAAGTGAACGGTTCCGGAATCGGGCTTGAATAACTTTCCTGTGTCCCGGAAATCCAGCACAAAGCATCGATCAGCACTTCCGCTTCGAGCCGACGAACCGGATAACAAGCAAACAGAGCCTCAGCTTCGGGATTGTCGTCGCGTGGAATCGAAGACTGCTGGTAGGTGCTGGAATTGAGAATCAGGCGATAAATATGTTTCAGATCGTAATTATTTTTAACAAGTTGATTTTCCAGGTAGGCCAGCAGTTCCGGGTGGACGGCCACGTTGTCGGGGCGAATGTCGTCCGGCTCGTGAATTATTCCACGGCCAAGCAGCCATGCCCACACACGATTTACGATATTGCGGGCGAACCACGGATTTTCAGAAGCGACCAGCCAGTCGGCGAAGACCATACGCGGGTCCTGGTCAGGCGGAATCCGAACTGCCGTGCCATCGGGAAAAACAGCCTCAAGAGGCTCGGTTTGAGCCGGGTCCAGGTAAACGATTTCTTCTTTCCACTCGGCCGTCAGTTTGTATTTCACGCGGGAGAAGAAAGCCTCCATGCCGGAGCGACGAGCTTCGGGCCAATTTTCCAGACGTACCCCCATGAACGTAAGGGCCACCGCCCCGGCAATAGCGGATGGCTCCTGGCCCTGAATCGCACGATAGAAATTCACCTGCGGCACGCGAAAATTGCTGCCGCTCGAAGTCAGCATCTCACGGGCAAACTGATCGTAAGGCATATTCTCGTGAATCGCATCGCGAATCCAGCGATGATACGCCTGCACCGCATTAGGCCACAGATTTATGGGAAACTCCGCCTTGACCCGCAGAAGGTCACACCACTTGAGCGACCAATAGTCGGCAAACTCATCCCGTCTCAAGAGTTCGTGAATCAGCGCCGCACGCTTGCGGGGACCGCGGTTCTGCAAAAACTTGCGAACCTCCCGCGGCTCGGGCAACGTGCCGATTACATCCAGATACACTCGCCGGATAAAGACCGCATCTGAACAGAGGTTTGCCGGCTCGATTCCCTTGCTGCGAAATGTTTTCATCACCAGGGTGTCGATACGATTATTCGCTGCAAATTCACCGTTATTTTCAAATTGCTCAAAGCGCGCATCACTCGGACGATGCTGAGCACAAAGAGGGACACAAATAGCAAGTATCTGGAGCAAGACAACTATGGGACTTTTTACTCTCGGCATTCGAGTTATTTCCATTCAAAAAGACTTCATAAGAGCCATCTATAATAATGCTCTGTGGCGTAAGGTGGATTTATCCGAAATTTTCCCTACAAATACGATTAAGTATTTCTATAAGCTTCCAACGCAATCAGGCTAACAGATTCATGTCGTATTGTCAACAGATTTTACTGTGAGCAATAAGCAATATGATGGCATTCGCCTTTCAGATTTGTTATCTTATGACAGATTTGGATTTAATAATTTTTTTTGTGTTCTGAAGTGAAAGGTACTCCATGTACAAATACGTGTCCTTGTTTACACTTTGCTCTTTAATTTTTGCTAATCCCGCATCCACAAAAGCAGAAGATTGGCCGGCTTTCATGCGTGACAAACACAGAAGCGGCGTTACCGATGAGCGGCTGGAGCTTCCGCTGAAAGAATCATGGGTTTACATGGCATCGCATCTGCCTGAGCCCGCATGGCCGGAACCTGCAAAGCAGGATTTCTGGCACCGGCAGTTCAACCTCAGGTCAACCGTAGCATATGACAGGGCATTTCACGTCGTAGGAGTGGGCAATATAATATACTTCGCTTCATCTGCGGATGATAAAGTCTATGCGCTGGACTCGATGACCGGGCATGAGCGTTGGACCTTTTTCACGGAAGGCCCTGTCAGGCTGGCCCCCTGTATCGCAGACGGCAAAGTCTATGCAGCCTCGGACGACGGATATGTCTACTGCCTTTCGGCTGATGATGGCTCGCTAACATGGAAACATAAGGGAACTGACGGGGATCGTATGATTCCGGGCAACGGTCGTATTATATCGATGTGGCCCATACGTACGGGCCTGCTGGTCGATAACGGGATTCTGTATTTTGCCGCCGGCTTGTTCCCGAACCAGGGTACATTCCTGTCGGCACTGAATGCTGAAGATGGCTCAGTAAAATGGAAGCAAAAAGCGACCATATCCCCACAGGGTTACATGCTTGCTTCTGATGAGCGGCTTTATGTCCCAACCGGACGAACCAATCCGGCCATTTTCGCACGGACAGACGGCGCATCATTGGGAGAGCTGCCCAGCGAAGGCGGAACCTTCGCGATTCTGACCGAGAACGTCCTTGTCACCGGTCCGGGCCTGCGGGCAAAAGAGCTTGACGCCAGTGACGTAGAGACAAAAGACAAAATTGCAACCTTCGGCGGCCTGAGAATGCTTGTCAGCGGACCGACCGCATATATGCAGTCGGAGAAGCAACTGTCGGCCTTCGACCGCGGGGCATATCTGGAGCTTTCAAGAGAACGAAATCGCCTGATTCGCCGGCGAGATGCGATTAACGAACGGCTCAAAAAGACAGACAAAAACACGCCGGTAGCAAAACAATTAAGAGAGGAGATAGGCGCTCTCACGACGCAGGCCGGTGAACTATCGAGCAAAATGAAAGATTGCTATCGCTGGACGGTCCGATGCGAATACCCGTACGCGATGATTATGGCCGGCGATACTCTTTTCGTCGGGGGAGAGGACAAAATCGCCGCGATCGAGGCCTCGACGGGAAAAGTCATCTGGGACGCACCCGTCGGCGGCAAAGCATACGGCCTGAGCGTCGTCAACGGAGGACTATACATCAGTACGGACAAGGGCCGGATACACTGTTTCAGAAGCGGCGTAAAAGAAAATGCGAAAGTTATCGAGGCCAAGACAGACACCAACCCTTACCCGCGTGACGCTCTGACGGAAAGATATGCCGAAGCCGCAAAGTTGATTCTCGAACGGACCGGGATCACGAAAGGATACTGCCTCGTGCTCGGCTGCGGCCGGGGACGACTGGCGTATGAGCTGGCCAGCAGGAGCGATTTGAAGATTATCGGCGTCGACGAAAATCCGCGTAATGTGGCCGCCGCACGCAGGGCCATCGACAAAGCCGGGCTCTACGGCAGAGTGGTCGTTCACGAGAAAGATTATGAGTCACTACCCTATACAAAATATTTTGCCAACCTGATTGTTTCGGATGAAGCGATTCAGACAGGCAAACTGCCGTCCGCACCAGACGAGGCCTTTCGCGTGCTCAGGCCCTGTGGCGGAGCTGTTGCATTGGCCATGCCGGCCGGCAAGTTCGATCCGGAACAATTGAAAAAATGGGGTCGGCCATCATTCGTTGACTGGAAAGCAGAGACCGCAGGCGATATCGCTCTGGCGTGGACCAGCCGGCCGGCGCTGGACGGCGCGGGCGAATGGACGCATACCTACGCCGAGCCGGGCAATACCGCCTGCAGCGGCGATAAAATCGTCAAGGGCAAGATGGCGGTCCAGTGGTTCGGCCGGCCCGGCCCGCGCCGGATGATCGACCGTCACCACCGCAACGTGCCGCCCCTTTACAAGGACGGGCGCCTTTTCGCCCCGGGCGATTGCATCGTCTACGCCATCGATGCTTATAACGGGACAATCGAATGGCAGGTCGAAGTTCCCAATTCCCGCCGGCTCGGCGTGTTCCTGGATTCCGGCAGCATGGCCGTGGACGAGAAGTACCTTTATGTGGTCGCTCAAGACAAGTGCTATGGTTTCGATGTCCGCACCGGCCGCCGCCGGACGACTTACGTAATGCCTCAACTAATCGAGTCCGGGCCACGCGAATGGGGCTACATCGCCTATTCCGGCAACCTGCTTTTCGGCAGCGGCCGAAAGAAAGAGGCTTCCTACACCGAGACCAGCTACGAGGCCGATGATTCGCTCTGGTACAGGAACATGAAACTTGTTACCAGCGACTACTTGTTCGCCATGGACAAGCGGGACGGCCGGTTGCTTTGGAAATACCACGCCGGGCTTATCGTCAATACAACAATTACCGTCGGGGACGGCCGGATATACTTCATCGAAACGGATAGCCCGAAGGCCATGGCAGACACACTTGGTCGTATGCCCGCCAAAACGTTGTTTGACGGGGGCAATCAATACCTGGTCGCTCTCGACATGCAAACTGGCCGGGTCATGTTCAAGACAAAAATTGATATCACCAATTTCGAAGAGCCCGTATATCTTAATTATTCCAGAGGGATGCTTCTGCTAAGCGGCTCCAGGCTTTTCGCAGATCGTGTCTATTATCATTACTGCGCGTATGATGCCCGCTCATGTGAGGTCCGCTGGCAGGCGGATCACAGCACCGACCTGGCGACCGACGGCGCACACGGCGAATACAACCGTCACCCGACAATCATCGCCGAGACGGTGTATGCCTGGCCGTACGCATATAATTTGAAAACCGGCGAGAGAATCGAGGGCTGGAAGTTTGACCGTCGCGGGCACGGCTGCGGCGGAGTATCTGCTTCGGCCCAGTGCCTGTTCTGGCGAGGCTGGAACCCCTGGATGTACGACATTGGCCCGGACGGCGGCCCGCAGCGACTGACCACAGCGACACGGCCCGGATGCTGGATCAACATGATTCCCGCCGGCGGGCTCGTGCTGATCCCGGAAAACAGCTCGGGCTGCACGTGCGGCTTTGCCCTGCAGACGTCACTGGCCTTCGTTCCGCAATAAAAGTTTGGGTGAAAAAATGAATTCGAAACAACGGATTGCAGCGGCGATGAATCATCAGACGCCCGACCGGGTCCCGGTCATGTGCCAGCTTGCATTGGGGCACTATTTCCTGAACTGCACCGGCAAGCCCTCGGAAATATGGTTCGACAGCGAAGCCTTTGCCGGGGCGCTGGTCGAACGCCAGCAGAAGTACGGATTCGACGGCATACTGGTGAACCTCCCCGGCAGGCCGCCCGACTGGACGAACGCTCTGGCTTCACGCGAGCATATTGGTGACCACGAACACCTTCGCTGGAAATCAGGATTGGAAACCATTTTCGGCGCCGACGACAATCCACAGACGTATCAACCGGGACACAAGCTGCTCGCCCGGGCCGATTACACATCCGTCGACGTTGGCGACCCTGCGACATTCAGACTGCCCGGCTATGTCTGGAACACATGGCACGCACCCAAACTCTGGGGCATTGATCCTCAAGCCGATCTGTCCGATCCGGCTGTTTATCCGGCATGGTTCACGAACACGCTCTCTAAGGTTCAGCAGCTTGCACCGGAGGTCTCGATCCATGTAGAAGTTTTTTCGCCTTTTTCTCATCTATTGGAGCTATTCGGCTATGAACAGGCCCTTTTCGCTCTGATTGATGCCCCGCAAATATGTCACAAATTGCTCGGAGTCCTGACACAAAACGTGCTGGCTCGGGTCGAGCTTTACGCCGCTTGTCAGCCCGATGCGATCCTTGTCAGCTCCGCCTTTGCCGGGGCGGGATTCATCAGCCGGCAAATGTACGAAGAATATGTTATTCCATATGAAGACCGTATCTTTCGAGCGATACGTGGGTACGGCTTGAAATCGTGCGTTCATACCTGCGGAGCAATCGGCGACCGCTTGGATCTCATGAGCAGGACCGCCGTTGATGGAATCGACACGTTAGACCCCCCGCCGCTCGGAACCGTATATTTGGAAGATGCGAAGTCAAAGTATGGCGAGCGGTTCTTCTTCAAGGGCAACCTGGACGCCGTCAATGAGATGCTGAATGCGGATGAGAAAACCTTTGAACGGGCTGTTAAGGAAAGAATCAAAATCGGCAAGCCCGGCAGCGGATACATACTCTCTTCGGCCTGTAGTGTTGCTCCCCACGTCAATCCCGAAAGACTTAAACGTCTGGCAGAATTGGCAACACAATTCGGCAGATACTAATCATAGAAGAGTTACCCTAATTATCCGGCGTATTTTTCGGCCGAGCCCGATGGATTATTCCTGTTGGGATTGTATCGCCTGCGACTTTTATATGGAATATGCAGATATGCTAAATATATAAAATCACAAAGTTATACACCCATCGAAAACCTTAATTGAGTTGCAGTTAACTTTGGTCGATACCTAATTATGAGAAAACACATTTTGTGACTTTTTATTAGACGGTAAAGTATGGAAAGCAAAAAAGGTCTTACGCTGATCGAGTTGATGGTCGTAATCATTATCATCTGTATCCTGACGGCGGTGGCAATTCCGATAATGCAAGGCCGTATCGATTCGGCAAAGTGGTCCGAGGGAAGGACAGTTATGGGTATTATCGCCAGGTCATTGCGTAGCCATATCGCCGAAAAAAGTAATAATTTCACACCCGTTCCTACTTTAGCCCAGCTTGGTTTCGAACCGGGGGATTTGGATGGCACCTATTTCTCCGGCGGCGAATCCGGAACAAATAATTTTTCATGGGTTATTAATAGCAACGATCCAATAGATTTTTTGGTTACCACTACTGCCCCAGCAGGCGTCAACAGCCCTTCCCAGATTACATTAAACCACGCCGGCAATTTTACAGAAACGCAGTAAAATGTCACTGACGATACTAAAAGAGCGGTGTCTCTACAATGAAATCTGTTTCAAAAGCATTACAAATGCTTACTTGGAAAAATCTTGACTCCGTTGTGTTATCTATGATAAGATAAATATAGCTCTCATCTATATGTTTTTCTTTCTGAATCACAGAAGATAGAACTGTAGGCAAGTAACAACAAAATATAAGTGAGGAAGGAGATAGAGGACACATATATCTATGCAAATCTCATTGCTGAGCACAGTACTATCTTTCTGTTTAATTAGTATCGCAAATGCGAATTTTGAGCCTTTAGTTGAACAGCGGTTCCCGCCACAGTTCCTGCTGGTAATCAACGAGTTCATGGCGTCAAATAACAATAGCAGCCAGGACCCAGAGGGACAATACGATGACTGGATCGAAATCTATAATACCAGCGTCGATACCGTTGATATCGGCGGCATGTACCTGACAGACAACCTGTCCAATCCTGTCAAGTGGCAGATTCCCATTACCAACCCGGCCCTGACAACCATCGAACCGGGCGGCCACCTGTTGATATGGGCCGACGGCGATAATTCCGATCCCGGGCTGCACGCCAATTTCAAGCTCGATGCAAACGGGGAAGAAATCGGGCTGTTCAACAGCGACGGTATTTCTATGATTGACAGCGTTGTCTTCGGCGAGCAGACCGGCGACATTTCCTACGGCCGCTATCCCGACGGCACCAACAACTGGCGTTTCTTCGGCTCACCGAGCCCGGCGGCAGAAAATATCGGCCTCTACGAGGGATTCGTCGCCGAGGTACAATTCAGCCGTCAAAGCGGTCTTTACATGGAACCTCTTTCTATCACGCTGGCCACTGAAACCGAAGACGCCATCATTTATTATACGCTCGACGGCTCCGAACCATACGCGCTCGGCTCCCGGTCCCGCGAGGGAACGGTCTATATGGGCCCAATCTCAGTTAACCGAACCACGTATCTAAGAGCGGTCGCAATCAAAACAGGCTGGAAGCCCTCCGAAGCTGTAATGCAGGCGTATATATTCCTCGACCTGAGCGTCGGCGATTTCAGCTCCAACCTGCCGATAACTGTCGTCGATACTATGGGCAAGAGTATCAGCCAAACAGCGCAGACTTTATCATATGCCAGCTTCATTAACACCAAAAGGAACGGCCGTACCAGGTTGACCGATTCACCGGACTTTATCGGCAGAGCGGGGATCAACGTTCGAGGCAAAAGCTCAGCGGGTTTTGCAAAAAAGCAATACCACTTTGAAACGTGGGACCAATACGACCAGGATACGGATGTCTCCATCCTCGGTTTTCCCGCTGATTCCGACTGGATTCTGCAGGGCCCTTACTCGGATAAGTCGCTGATGAGGAACTTCCTATCGTACAAGTGGGCTAACGATCTCGGTCAATACGCTGTTCGTACGAGATTTATCGAGGTGTTTCTGAACACCGACGGCGGGGGAATTTCGATGAGTGATTATGTAGGCGTTTACGTCTTCATGGAGAAAATCAAACGTGGTACCGACCGCGTAGACGTCGCAGCACTTGAGCCATCCGACAACACCGAGCCGCAAATAAGCGGAGGATACATCTTCAAGAAAGACAAGTCCAGTTCCGGTGAGACAGTATTCAGGACCAGCAGGGGTTTGGAAATACGCGTAGTTGAGCCTAAGATGGTAGATATAACGCCCCAGCAGGTGGATTGGCTCCAACATTATCTTAACGAGTTCGAATCGGTTCTATACGGATCGAACTTTATGGACCCGGTGAACGGGTACGCCAAATATATTGACGTCGGATCCTTCATCGATGTCCACATCCTCGTCGAGCTCACGAAAAACATCGACGGTTTTCGCCTCAGCACTTATATGTCCAAGGACCGCAGCGGCAAAATCAACATGGGTCCCGTCTGGGATTACAACCTGTCACTCGGCAACGCCGATTATCTTCAGGGATGGATCCCAACCGGCTGGTACTATCCCCAGCTTGGCGACGGTGATTATCCATGGTGGCGCCGCTTGTTCGAGGACCCGGTGTTTCGCCTGCGTTACGCGGACCGATGGTTCGAGTTGCGTGAGAATCTCTTAGCTACCGGCCGACTACTTCAAGACATTGATAGTACTGCGGCGTTGCTGAGTGAGGCACAGGTCCGGAACTTCGACCGCTGGCACATTCTTGGCAGCTATGTCTGGCCTAACTGGTTTATCGCCGAGACTTATGACGAAGAAATAAACTGGATGAGCGGCTGGCTCGAACAGCGTCTCGACTGGATGGACAGCCAAATCGCCTATGAATTTACCGCCGCCCCACCAGGTTTCAGCCCGCAGGCCGGGCAGTTTGATCAACCGTTCGAACTGGCGATGACGGCTCCGTATGGCCAGATCTATTACACAATGGACGGCACGGATCCGGCCGATCTGATGCGATCAGAGGGAATTAAAGGAATGCTCATTCCGGAGAACGCCGAAAAGCGTGTGTACGTTCCCGTTCGCACGATTTCTGAAAATTGGAATGAACCATCAGGTTTCAGCGACAGAAACTGGTACAAACACTCCGGCACTCCGGGCGGCATCGGATACGACAGAGGATCAGAATATAACCAATTAATCGGCTTCGACCTGGATTCTCAGATGTATGCCAGGAATGCCTCGTGCTTTATTCGTATTCCATTCAGTATAAATGAAAGTCCGAATGAATTCGACATTCTGACTTTGAACATTCGCTACGACGACGGCTTTGTCGCCTACCTCAACGGTACCGAGGTGGCCAGACGTAACGTTGGCCGGACCATTACCTGGAATTCAACCGCCAATGCCGAGCACGCGGATTTCGAAGCCGTCCAGTTCGAGAGCATTGACATTTCCGCTTCACTTAACCAGCTCAAGCTGGGCAGCAATATTCTGGCCATTCAAGGTTTGAATATTTCCAGCACAGACACAGACTTTCTTATTTCTGTCGAAATGCACGCGAGTCTGGAAGGTTCCGACGACGTGGACTTGCCCGGCGTTAATCAATATACGACACCGATTACATTAACCAGGAGCACACACGTAAAAGCACGAATATTGAACGGCGGCATTTGGAGCGCGATGAACGATGCAGTCTTTGCTGTCGGCAGAATCGCACAGAATCTGCGAATCACCGAGGTGATGTATAATCCGCGAGCGGTGAATGAAGAGTTCACCGAACTGAAGAACATCGGAGCAGAAACGATCAATCTGAATCTCGTAAGCTTTACGGACGGCATCGATTTCACCTTCCCGGGCATTGATCTTGCACCCGGCGAATATATAATAGTTGTCCAGGACCGCAATGCCTTCGAAGCACGATACGGCTCAAACGTAAATATTGCCGGTCAATATTCCGGCAGGCTGAACGATGCCGGCGAACGTATCACGCTGGCCGATGCAATCGGCCGGACGATTCTGGACTTTAGCTATGAAGACAACTGGCACTTTATTACCGACGGCGAAGGTTTTTCGCTGACTATCATCAATCCAACCCATTTTGACCTTAGCAGTTGGAACGTCGAAGAGGCCTGGCGCCCAAGCGCGTATCTCGACGGCTCGCCGGGACAAGACGACAGCGGCATCATACCCAACCCGGGCGACATCGTGATCAACGAGATCCTTGCCCACGCACACGCTGAGGCTTCTGACTGGATCGAATTGTATAACACGACCGGCACGGCAATCGATATCGGCGGCTGGTTTCTAAGCGACAGTAATGACGCCCTTTTCAAATACGAGATTGCCGCCGGGACAATCATTGAACCATTCGGCTACCTTGTGTTCTATGAAAACCTGCACTTCGGCAGCTCGAACAATGCCGGTTCTCATTTTTCTTTCGCTTTAAGCGAGAACGGCGATCAATTGTACCTCAGCTCCGCTCAATACGGCGTCTTGACGGGCTATCGTGCCGTTGAGGATTTTGGTGCTTCGGTGACCGGCGTATCGTTCGGACGCCATTATAAGAGCAGCACAGATAATTACAACTTCGTGGCGACCGAGCAGAACACGCCCGGCTCCGCGAATGCGTATCCGAAGGTCGGGCCCATCGTAATCAGCGAGATAATGTACAATCCCGACTGGCCCTATGGCAGTTCCTACCCGAACGACCAATTCGAATACGTCGAGCTGCAGAATATCAGTGCAGAGCCGGTTGTGCTATACGACTATGAGACAGGCGAGCCGTGGAAATTCACCGACGGCATCGAGTTTATCTTCCCCGTTGATGTGCCGGTTACAGTCCCTGCCGGCGGATATCTTCTGTTGGTAAAGAATCCGGCGGCGTTTTCCTGGCGTTATCCGGAAGTACCCGCGGAAATCATCCTCGGCCCTTACGACGGCAGCCTCAGCAATTCCGGCGAAAGGCTGGAACTGAACATGCCCGGCGATATTGACGTGGCCGGCCAGCGCCATTACATACGTATCGACCGCGTAAATTTCAGCGACGGCTCACATCCGGAAGACTGCCCGGACGGGATAGACCTTTGGCCAAATGATGCGGATGGCCAGGGCGCATCACTGACCCGCAAGATCGCAAGCGATTACGGAAACGACCCGGATAACTGGATTGCAGCCCCACCTTCCCCCAGTCTATAAACCGGCTTGATTTTCAGGTAATTATCGTCAGAGTTTTTGTGACGTCCAAATTTTACTCGCCGGGGGTAGGGACCGAGGCGGTCCAGTTGTCGGGATCGTTGCCGTATTCGTAAGAAACTCTCCGTGTGAGCGATAAGCCTAAACCGTCCGGCCAAATGGGCCATAGATCAATCCCGCCCGGGCAATTTTCCGGATGTGAGCCATCGCTATAATTCACCCGGTCGACGCGTATATAATGGCGCTGGCCGGCATTGTCAATGTCGCCGGGCATACTAAGCTCCAGGCTCTCGCCGGCGTTGCTTAACTTTCCGCCGTACGGGCCCAAAATGATCTCGGCGGGCACGCCCGGATAACGCCAGGAAAATGCCGCCGGTTTATCGACCACTAAGAGATAACCGCCGGCGGGAATTGTAACCGGTGTCTCGGCAGGGAAGACAAACTCGATGCCGTCAGTGAATTTCCACGGCTCACCTGTCACATAGTCGTATAGCGTCACCGGCTCAGCGGTGATATTGCGCAGCTCGATGTACTCGTATTGGTCATTGGTATACGATCCGCCATAGAGCCAGACCGGATTGTACATAATCTCGCTGATTACGATGGGCCCAACCTTCGGATAGGCATTCGCGGAACCGGGCGTGATTTGCTCGGTCGCCACGAAGTTGTAATTGCCGGTGCTGGGCTTATAATAACGCCCGAACGATACGCCGGTCTGCGAAGCTCCAAAATCCTCAACGGCGCGATAGCCTGTCAATGTGCCGTTTTGTGCCGAGCTTAAATACAATTGATCGCCATTTTCGCTCAGGGCAAAAGGCTCGAAACATCCCGGATCATTGCGATTGCCGAAATGCTGGCTTTCATATAACACAAGGAACCGGTTCGGGGCAATCGTTGTTCCGTTGGCAATCTTATACTTGGTCAGATTGTCATTACTGTCACTGATAAACCAGCCGCCAATATCAATAGCGGTTCCGGTCGTGTTATATAATTCGATCCAATCCGATGCATCGGCGTGCGAATGGGCCAGGACCTCGTTGATTACCACATCGCCCGGATCGGGAAGGATACCGCTGTCATCGGAGTCCGGCGAGCCGCTGGTGTATGCACTCGGGCGCCAGGAGTCTTTCTCGTCCCAACTGTTAGGATCGGGATTTGCCGGATTTATTACAGTCAGAGAAAAATCCTCGCCATCGGTAATAGAGTGCCATCCGTCTTGGTAGTGAAAGTCCAGAATTGCCCTGCCGACCGAATCGGCCAGAGCAATTCTCTCGCCGGCATTGTCCAGTCGGCCGGAGTATTGACCGGCTACATTTATCGCCGTGCCGTAACGTGCCCTAAAGGCATTGCGGTCCTGGGCGACTATGACGTGCTGGCCGGCTGCAAGCTCAAGGCTCGGGAAAGTAAAATCGATGCCGTTCGTGAAGCTAACCAGATTAAGGTTGATTGCCTCTGATCCGATGTTCTTTAGCTCGATGAACTCTCCGTACGGATCTTGCGGATTATACATGATCTCTGTTACGCGTAAATTTTCTGCGACGGGCCCAATCGCAAAGACCGCTTCGGTCAGCGCGCTCCATGTATTACCGTCTAAGATCCGAGCCTTAACATGGGCGCTGAGAGGCAACGTAATCGGCTCGTTATATTTATTCACACCGGGCAATGAACTGCTGTCAGAATCATCCTGGATTGCGATAAGCTCGGCGGAGATAAGAAAGTCGGAGCTTGCAGCGGAGGCATTCAAACCGTGGATGGCTAACAAATTCCTTCCCTGCCTAAGATTGCCAAGCAAGTTGGATATATCGATACTCTCGAATTCGATTGCTTCGGAGTCGACATGGCTGGCGTTTGCGCTGGAATTCCATGTGATTATTTCGTCAACATTACGCCGGGCCACCTCGGTGCCGTTGAGATAGGCGACAAAGCCGTCGTCATACCGAATGTCCAACATCATGGAATCCAAATCCTCAACCTCGCCGCTAAATGTAAATGGGATACGTATGTAACAAGTTGCGTTTCTTGAGTACATTTGCTCTTCGAGGTCAAGACTAATAAGCGATTCGTAGCCTGACGTCCTCTCGTAGCCAACGCCGCCCGGGCTCCCGGTGGAGTATAGCCATGTCGAGTCATCGAACGCTGCACTGCTATTCCAGTCGGAGCTGGCCGGACGAACCGGAATAAGCACCCGCTTTGAGGTGTTTTCAGCGACCAGAATCGTGCTCGCATTTGTGTTTTGAGGCGGAATCTCCGTGCTAATCGGGTCAGAACCATCAAGCGTATAATATATAACACGAAACCTGCCGTGATCTGTCATGGCCAGAGCCTCACCTGGTAACAGGCTTCCACCGTGCTGCTCAAGGCCGTCCACAGTAAACGTCGGACCCGAAAATGTGTACATCCCTTCCCGTACACAAGCATCCAGAAAAATCCCAAGGCGATTCGGAACCCATGTATTTAATACGTACATGTCCATATTGGGAATGACTCCCTGCATTTCATCGCGAAGCTCGAAAAAACGTATCGTAATATTGGCTTCCGACAACGCACCGTTATTGAAGAAGTGTTTGTGTAAACGATCCGCAAAGACCTGCCTGAACGTGCTGCTAACCTTGAGCGCCCGGTACAGGTATCCGTTAGCGTTATTCTGACTGTTGAGACTGTTGAAATAAACCGTGTTGAGTCGATCCGAAAACATCCCTCCTTCGGCATCCCAGATGAAAAATCTCCACCTTCCTTCTTCCGAGCGTTCGCTCGCCGCGGCCCAGTTATTTTGCGGCCAATCCCAATTTCCACTCCAGAGCTGCAGAATGAGATAGTCGGCAAATGCAGGAATATCGAGGAGTCTGTCCATTTCCTGATAATTCGTATCATCGGACAAATTGTGACCGCGAGCGTAATTAATCATATCGTTCCATGACACTGTGTCGCCGTCACGGATTCCGTTCATAGTCATCACGTCCCAGTCTTTGTCACTATTGTACCATTGCCGGCAGAATTCATCCTTAATGTGTTCACATGGATTGAAATAGCCTTTGTACTGCCCATTGATAAAGAGATTCGCCATCGTTCCGCCGCTGTCAATATGTCCCATATCCTTGTGGAGTCGTCGAAGCAATTCATCCTTAATAAAAGGATTGACCCTGTCATTATGCCCTCCGCGAAGAACGATGCTCTTAAAACGTTCAACCTCGAAAGGAAACAGTGGATATTCAAGCATGTTCTTGCTGTAACTGTCACGGAAGTAAAGCCTGAAACTGAATTTCGAGTTACCCGACCACTTTCCGCCGCTCCGGTGATACCGCGGTCGCATATACTCACTTCCATGAACACGGATTCCACAATCAATCTGCAGGCCCGAGTTGTCTACCGGTTCAATCCATTCAAACGAGACAGGACGTTCGTATGCCATTCCCCTGTGCATCGGATTGTTGTAGCTATTCTGGCCGTCCGAAACCCACCGTCCGTCGCCGCCATAGGAGCCTCCAACAATAGCCATTACGCCGTCCGGCTCGTAAAACGTTGTACCTTCATCACCGACGAGAGAAATAACCGGCAATGACTTAACAGTTTCGCTTGCGTTCAATAAATATGTATTGGTTATAACGACTGACGGCTTCCAACCCTGTTTGATTGCTCTTGCCCTCAAACAAGTATTCCTGCTGATGGAAATCGGGCCGGTATAGATTATGCCATTTGGAAACCTTCCGGTGAATTCATATGGCTCGGAGCCGTCAAGAGTATAATAAATAATCGCGTTTTTGGTTTCGGTGGCAAGTGTCAAATAAAACGGAGCATCGTAAAAACCACGTTTGTGGCTGAACTGAGCGGCATCGACCTCGCCCACGTATGCTCCATCATTCTCGGCTCCCGGCGTGGGGGTGGCGAAAAAACGTATCTGGCCATTAGTCTCGGGATCCCGGCCGTAGGAAATATCCGTGGTCTGTTCGGGAAAGTTAATGCTGTCGATAAGGGTAACGCCGTCTTTATCGAACAGGCCAATCTCCTCACCACCGGCACTGAGCTTGAAATTCGCGTGCAGGCCAAAATCGCCGATATCCTCATCTGCCCAAATCAACAGATAGCCGCCTGCGGGGATATTGGTCAATGCCGGATAATTTTCGGGAATCTGCCACTTTGTGGGAACAGACAGATTGTCCGTTAGAAACATGCCACCTATATCAATCGAACCGGTGCCGGAGTTGTATATCTCAATCCAATCATCGTAGTGCCCCTGCGGGTCGCGGATCGTATCGTCGTTGGATGCCATGAACTCATTAATGACCAACGGAATACCCACATGGTGCCAGTTCCCAACCAAAAGTGCAAGATCCGACATATTCACGCCATCGGCACCATCCAGGTCGGCATAGCTCGTTTCCGGATCGCTTCCCGAAGGCTCCAGCCATTGCCCCGTTAAGAGCTGCACATCCAGAAAATCGATCCGGCAGTCACCGTTTAGGTCGCCGGCAGGACAACCGGCATTAACAGAACCGACCAGGGATACGCTAAATACAAGGCAAAGCAATAACAATCTGAAATGTCCGGGCACCTTCTAATCCCTTCCTCAACAATGGCTTTGGCCGCTAACTGCATCTTCACCTCTGCCACTTTGGGACCTCAGAAAGATGAAATCGCAGATATAAGTTTAGTTAATCAATCAAGCATACACCACTTATTATAGCATATTATTAGCAGTTTAGGCAATAACTTTTGATGGAGTATCCGAATGTCATGCACATTCTGCCGGAACCGGCTCAGTGCGAAATGGCATACATAATAATGTTAATCCCCATTTGAATGGCTTTTTCATAATTTTGCCTGCCGAATTCAAAACCATTGCTGTCGCACCAGCCGCAGTGAATATCGGTTGAGCTTAGAAAAATCGCGAGGCGGTCGCCGATAAATACTCCCCTGGCGCCATGATTCTGGCCGTGCATATACGGCAAACCAACCTGCCTTGGCTGTCTCATGCCCGGTAGAAACACACGATTCTGACGCTCCATATGCGGCAGGCCCTCATCGCCAAGGTCATACACGTTATGAAATATTTCGTGCTGCAACGGTATTGACTGCACGGCTCTGTTTCCAAAAACCTGTTCAAGCAGTTCATAAGAGCTTTGATAGAAGAAATCGCCGCCCGAACCCACAACACAGTCGTCCATCAGCAGAAATCCGCCACGGGTAATATATTTTCTCAAGTTGGCTTTCTGCCTGTCATCGAACTTGTAATGGTTTTCTCCGGTCATAAAAAGAAATGGATATTTCTTCAGTTTTTCCAGTTTGTCAAACGAGACCACTGCATTGAACTGGCCTTCCATAGCCCATTGCGGCTGCCAGTCGTACGCTCCATTTATTGGCTTGACCTTACAGCGGATTACCGACCTTAGCTGCCTTAATAAGTTCGCATCCCCACCTGGTCGGACATTCCACCGGTCGACTTCCTTCGATTCATGAGCATATTTTACTCTCGGCATCAAAAAATCGTACATATCGAGGTCGTCCGGACCTTTTTCGGAATCCGAATCTTCTACAGCCGAGGCAAGACCAGCCGTTGTACATGCCGTACCGAGCATAGCCCCGCCCGCTCTCTTCAGGAATTGCCTTCGATTTATCTGTCCTTGTTCTTCATTCATGACTCAACTCTTTCCTGCTATCCACCTGAGAGAAAAAACCTCGAAGCGGCCAAACCGTCCACCCTGTTTTGCTCATATTTCCAGGGCTGCTTGCTCGGTACGCCATCCGCGTTATCTTCCATGACCGGTGTCTCTGTTGTCAGCAGGGATCCAAGGCGATAGAAATCATCCACGCCCCTGCAAGCGGATGTGAACGCCTCCAGCAGCGAAATCCTGCCATTACCATCAACATCACCCGCGTCGTCAACTAATGCCGGTACAAAATATTCACTGAATTTCGTGCTGTAATGCTGTTCCGCGGTACACGCGCCGATAACAATTCTGCCCCGCCCCGTAACAGCCTTTACGGCCAGACCTGCACCCGGGCAATCCAGCACAATCAGCATCGAAGACGCTTTAATCGAGTTTATCAATTCGGCCAATCGCTTATGAGTAATGTCGGGACCGGGAAGATTCAAACGCAGAGTCTCCGATACTACATTGGCCTGACCTATATAGTAAAATATAAACCTGTCCTCAGGATTAACAGTAGCTGCGAATCTATCCATTTGCTCCTTCAAGTTCACCGCTGTCGAAATTCCCGAACCTTTGCGAGCCGTCGATTTACTATCAACCAGGACACTCAACCGCTCAGGCAGAACTCCGGTAATATCGAGGAAAAAACCGCTAAGGCCCGTCACCGCGCGGTCTTTCGCCAGGCGCTCTTTCGAGTCCTTATTGATACCGCTGACAATCAGGACATAAGTCTTTCCGCTCTCCTTAGACTTCGTGCTTTGTTCGACACCAGACGCTTCGAAAAGTGGAAATCCACTTACTATAAGCAACAGAATTGCAAATATTGTCCTTTTCATAACAACCGTTATACCTTTCAAACCAAACCAATAGCGCGCCTTAGTAACCAGCTTGCACTAAGTACCATACACAAAACAACAAGCAGCGGCCAACCGGGCCAGATACTTGTCATCCGGCGGGAACTACCCACCCGCGTTTGCGCCTCAAACATCTTCGCAATATCGTCGTCAACATCGTCAGCGTATAAATATCTGCCATCGAGCTTTCCCGCAAGCTCCCGGAGAAATTTTTCGTCCAGTTCGACATTCGCCATCTCGGTCTTAACCGGCGGCAGATTCACGGCAATAGTCTTCTCGCCAAGGAACACGCCATTAACCTCGGCCTGTGCCGTCGCTAAAATCGACTGGTCCTGCACATCCTCGACTTGGGCGACGTAGTACCCGCGATCAACCTGGATCATTCTTAAAACTTCATCCCGCATATTAAGCAGCACGTTAGCACCGGCAACAGGGACGAACGAATTGTCGCAGACATAGGCCTCGAACTTTATCTTGTTAGTTTGCCCAGCAGCCCTTTCGGCGAATAATTCTATCGCCGCTTCACGAGCTGTTACTCTGCCCATCTGAGCGGTAAGCCCGGCCATCATCTTATAGAGCCAGCCGCCCTGAAAGTCTTCGCGGTACAGCGAGAAAAGCCTGGAAATATTGAGCAGACATACCCTGCCCCGCCCCACTCGATGAACAGAAATAACAGGGGTCTCTTTAATCGTAGCCAGTGTTGTCGAGGCAGGCTTGTGACTAACTATTCGATAATAGGGGCAAGCCGGCCCATCGATGTCCTGCAGCGATCCTTGGTCGAGCAATTTGCCGTCAACCGCCTCAGGTGTCAGTTCTATCTGTCCCGGACTGCTCGGCCAAATTGTCGGATTGCCGGCATCGAAAATTACCGGCATCAGGGCTTTTGCCTTCTTGTTTGTCCACTCGGCGGGACCGAATTCGGCCTTGCCCGGCAACAGGATAAGTCCTCCTCCCCTATCAACTACAAAACTATACAGACCGGCAATCTGGGCCTCCGTTAAAGCGTCGAATTCGCAGGGACCGAATATGATAATATCGTACCGGTTAAATCCCTGCCGGTTGTCAGGCAGACTGACATACCCATACGTCCGGGCAATGTTCTTAACCAATGCAGGTGTGCGAATAACATCCAGGCCCAGGTCCAGCTCAATCTTTTCGTCTCTGGCCAAAACCTGCCTGAGCTTGCCTATATCGAAACTCGCTACTTGCGAATATAAAAGAACCTTGAGCCTGGTTTCTTCAACGACATCGACCATCGTGCTGCGAACGTTATTTGCCAGATTCGTTTCATGCTCGAGCGCCTTTGCACGGATAGAAAAACTGTAGCTGCCGACTCTATCGGCTCCGATAGTGAACTCTGCCGTTACATCTTTGGCTGAAGAATCGCTTCGGCGCCGATTCCGGTTAAATAACTCGGCGGGAATCTGCTTCGAATCTACTACGTAATCGTCTTTGAGCAATTCTATTGTCACAGGCTGATTCTGAAAATTCCTTGCGCTAACGACAACCTGTATTTCACAGGCTGTATCAATCGCAATTCGTGAAGGGGCATTTACCGATTTTATCGCTATGTCAGTTTGCCGGTCTCTGGAACCGACTCCGATAATGGCAATTTGAAAATCCTTGCTTCGAAGCGGCAGATATGAGCGAATATTATTGTCGTCGGCCCGGCCGTCCGTAAAGATGACCGCTCCGACGACCCTGCTTTGTTTATCACCCGATGTCTCCGGGTCGGAATTTTGCGCATTTTTAGAATCAAGTGATTCTTCTTCGAAGTCATAATTGCTCATCACTGCCAGAAGACTGTGCATATCCGTTTGTGGGCCCCAGCGCCGCAGAAAATCTGATGTGCCGCTATGATAAGTCTGCCGGTCGAATCCGAAAATTTTGTAATCGGGACTGTCCGCCTCGACAGGGCGAAACTTCTCTTGAAATATATCAAGCGCTTTATCCAGCCGGTTGACCCGCCCGTCTTCAACAATCGACATGCTCTCGCTCGTATCGAAAAAAGCCAGAACCGAATTTCTCGATAGAGTCTCGCTCATTTTAGACCGCGACGGGTTCCACAGAATCAACAGTAATATGACAATCGCAATATATTGCAGCGCCATCAACGGCCACCTGTATGATTGCCGGGCAGCCTTTTGCAATTCGCTGGAGCGGAAGGCAAAGAAGATGAGCACGGCAGAGACGATTAAAAGCAGTCCTGCAATAAGATGTCCGGGATAGTCAGCGAATATCATTTTTTCACCGGTTCCTGATCGTACCTTGCCGCGTTTTCAAAAAACTCATTCTCCTGTCCATAGAATTCCACATCGGAAGGTTCGTCATCAATCCACTGGGAGCCGCGTTTTTTCGCATCGATGGCGATAGACCAAAACTGCCGGGCCATTTGCCTTGCCGCTTCCGCCGAAACCAGATTCGGATTCTTTGTGAGAACAAGGCCTGCTCCCGACCGCGTCCCCCCAGCCTTATCTACCGTTGCCCACTGCGGCTCCGGCATCATTTCAAGCAGCCGCTTTGCCGCTTCGAGCCGGGCCAGCATCTGCTCGCGTTCTGCACTGGTGACAGACTCAGCGAGAGCATCCGCATCCTCAATAAGCTGCTCTGCCATTTCCTGAGCCTTTTGTGCGAGCTTCTGTTCATTGCTCATCGTAAGCTCACCATCAAGCGCCTCTTTAGCCAGATCAAGCTCGCATTTGGCTGAGTCCATCATTGCTACAGCGCTATTCGATCTTTGCTCGTCCATCTTCGCTCGATAGCGGGCCTCAGCCATTTCATTCTGAAAGTCTTCCATCCTGGCGCCGGCCTCGCTCAGGTGTTCCTGTGCTTGAGCCCGGCCTTTACCTTTACCGCCGTTCGAGCTTTCCGGCAGCTCCTGAAGTTCTTGCTTTAACTGTGAAACCTGCTCCTGCAAGGCCCGCTGCTTCGCCTGGAGCATTCGGAGTCTGGCTTCGGTGTTCACGCTGCCGTCTTGCCCGCTGCCCTGACGCTGTGCATCAGAAGTTGTAGGATGGGCAGGTTCTCCTGCCCATGCGGTTTCCGATGCAGCATGGGCAAACGAGTTGCCCATCCTACGCCTTGTTCCATCGCCGGAACTTTGCCCTTCCGATGCACTCTTACCCTCTCCGGGACTCTGGCCCTGGGAACTTTCCTGGCTCGCTGTATTGTTCTGCTCGCCATCGGGAGTGCCCGAAGCTCCTGTGCTTTTGCCTGCGCTTTGACTTTTGTCAGATGAGCCCTGTTTTCCGGTACCATCCTGGCTGTCGCCAGAACTTTGACTATCCGATGCGCTCTTACCCTGCCCGGGACTCTGGTCATGGGAACTTTCCGGGCTTCCCACATTGCTCTGCTTACCATCGGGAGCGCCAGAAATCCCTGTGCTTTTCCCTGCGCTTTGACTTTTGGCAGATGAATTCTGTTTGCCGTAACTATCCTGGCTGTTGCTAGAACTTTGATTATCCGATGCACTCTTGTTTTCATCCGGACTTTGGCCTTGAGCATTTCCCTGACTTCCGGAATCGTCCTGCTTACTATCGGAAGCGCCCGAAGCTCCATCGCTTTTTCCGGCACTTTGACTTTTGGCAGAAGAATCCTCCTTTTGGTCGCCACCCTTGCCGCCACCGGAACTTTGACCATCCGAAGTACTTTCGGTTTTTTGCCCGGCGGCCTCGCTTTGCTGCACGGCATTCACTGCATCCTGATCCTGTTTTTCGGCGTCCTTTTTTGATTGACTGTCGTCTGTGCTTTTCTGTACAGTTTTTTTCTCTTCAGCCTGTTGTTCGAGAAAGTTTTCAAAAGACCATTGTAATTCTCCCTGCTCCCTGGTCAGCTTGTCCAGCTTTTGCTGCATCTTCTTCAACTGGCCTTCAATTCGCTCTTTCTCATAGCCCGTAAATTCTGGTTTCTCCTGCAATTTCACGCTGTCGGGTTTCTTCGGCTGCTGGCCCTGGCTGCTGCTGGGCGGGCTCCAGGCCAGTTCCAATTCGATGATGAACTTGCGTAGAATACGATAGGCATTTTTCTCAGGAACCATAGCCGATGCCGCATCATGCGCAGCCAAATACCCGCTCGCCTGCTGATAATACCGTATAACCTCGTTGAGCACGGCCTTATGAGTCGCCTGGAAGCCGTACTGAGAATCGTCACGAATCAATGCCACTTGCTCGCCGCAGTACCGGACGTCCTGGTTTATGAATCCAAGTCTGGAACGATCCTGCTCCGTCAGTTCCGGCCTGCTCGCAATCGCCCATGTCTTTTTAAGAATCGCACGAGTGTATTCGAGAATATTCAACAACTCCACCTGAGGCGAAGCCCCTCCCTGTGACTTTCCTCCGCCGGGCATTGGGACCCAATTTTGCCGATATGGCCTGATTTCGATAAAATACACATCGCTGCTCGAAGTACGGTTCGCCGGTTCCGAGCCCGTATCAATATCCGTTGCCTCGGCGTAAAACAGCACGCTGTCACCAACCGTCAGTTCGTACTCTTCCAGCTCAATCGTATGTGTGAACTCTTTGCTCCTGGCCCCCTCTTCGACCGGAATTACTATCTCTTTGGGCTCCCGGCCGGGTATTTCCATGCACATTTTTACAGATTCCAGCCCGAAATCGTCGGTCACCTCGAACGTTATAGGAACGCTTGCAACATTAGTTGCCATATAATCACCGTCCGGCGATACCAGCTTGAATTTCGGAGGCTCATCCGTCTTGACAATCACCTGCAGGTCGGGCACGTTTTCATTAACCAGGCCCTGCTCGCCGACAAGACTAAATTTTGCCGAGCCGTTTTTGTCCGCAGTAAAATGAAAGGAGAATTCTTCCGCCCCGTTTAATTGCCTTGTGACCGGCTTGCCGTCCGGTCCGGTCGCCATAAACTCGCTGAGCTTATCAGTGGCTTGAACATCCAGCGTCACACTGCTGCCCGGAATGACTTCCAGCGTATTATTCTCAATCTGCTCGGTATAAGGTTTGACCCATTTTCTTCTCGGCGGCCTTCTCGGCAGCGTGACTTTAGCGGCCATGCTCTCTATCCCCGGTGCCGGAGATATGTTCAGCTCGTGCCACTCTGTAGCGGCAGAATCCGTCTCAAACCGATATTTATATTTGCCTGGTTGCGAGAAAGACTTCGCGGCCTCGAATTGTGCTGTTTTTCCTTCGCCGGAACGCGGCCGGATTTGCATTTCCTGTTGTTGCTCCTGACTATGATCTGCCGTTTCCAATTTTATCTCGAGAAGCACCAGTTTTCCCAATTCCGGTACACGGCCTTTAATCTCGGCTGCAAATTTCACCTCAGAATCCGGCTCGGCAACAAGGTCCTTCGTAATGGATTCCAAATGTGTCGATGACAGCGGCTCAACAGAAGCCAGCGGACTCATTAGCCGTGCAAAGTACGAAGAAAAGTAGACATAGTTGTCACGAACATAAAACGACGCCGCGACAAGACCAAATAAAATCACCGCTCCCAGAACATACCCCTGCCATTTTTCAACCGTCGAATCGAACCTGAATTCTCCGCTCTCTTTGTCCACCTTCAGCACGAGCTGCCCGGCAAGGGCCTTCGAGTAGGGATAATCCTGCTTGTTCTCGTAATATTCGATGGCCGTGACAAGCTGCTGGTTAAAACTCCTTTTATTCTCGATGTAATTAGCAGCGACGCTGCAGGATACATGGCCGAGCAATAATTTTGTCAGCCTGTGCAATAGAAAAGCAAGACCGGCGACGAGCAAAATAAACGCCGTGATTCGGGCGATTTCGTCAAAGTTCAGCCGGTGGTCGAGCCACGCATAGAAGCCGGTAAAGACCGAGACAAAAATCAGGCACATCGCCGCGACCTTAAGAATCGCAAGCGTCACCAGCCATCGCCTTACCTTTCCCACTCTTGCAACAAGAGCGTTGAGTTTTTCGTCCACGTTCTCAGCCATAATCAAACCTTATCTACCGCTTCAATCGGTTCGCGACAGCCGGTTCCGCCAGGAGCAACAGAATAAGTATCCATGCAAATATCTTCCAAAGAGGCCTGTTTTTTTTGTCACGAACTACTCCGGCTTCGGTGACATCACTTTCGGCGCCGGTCGCGAATACCCGGCTCATGACGCCGGCAAGTTCCGCAGCGACGGGCTTGGTCATATCAGTTTCGCCCTGCGGCAAATTAATGCCCGCGTAAATAGTCGGCTTGCTGAGCGTCTTGATCCATCCTATGCCGGCCGGGTCGGGCACCAGCAGGGATGACTCGGCCACTACTGCCCGGCGATGTGCGCCGTTACAGGTCTCGACCCATACTTGCTCTTGTCCGGCAAACGCCTGGTCCCTGCCGGACATCGGCAGCACGATCCGCTCATCACGAGTAAAACAGTACTCGTCGAGCTGATGACTCTCTCCCAGCAAATACCGGCAAAAAGCAACCGATGCATTCGACTTGGTCAGCGATCCGAGCGAATCGTCCACGCTGGTATTGACAAGAATAGAAGTGCCGCTGCCGAGACTTTTAAGATAGACCAAACCAAAGCCGTTCTGCAATTGCCATAGCAACCGGGCTTCAGGATGCGGTTCACATTCGAAGCAGCCTTTTAGAAGAACTTTATCTATTCTGTAATTGGACAGAGACCTTGCCGCGATATGGTCCACGCCGGGGGCCCTGCTGTCACATGGTTTCGGTTGTATATACATGCGTTTGCTGATATATTTCCCCGGCAGTGCCGCAAGAATATCTCGCTGCCATAACTGCCTGGCAGCCTCTGGTGCGACCGCCTCAGTGACAAAACAAACAAATCTGCCGCCGGCCCTCACAAAGCTCTCGATGTCCAGGGCTAAATCACCAAGCCGATCCGTAATCGCCGAGCAGACGACAACATCGGCCCAGTCCAGATCCGAAACAGCAAGCTCACTCATCGAAACCTGCTTAATTCTCAATGCATCGTACGAACTCGTTCGCGACAGCGTATCGGTTGCAGTTTTAAGCAAAAACATTCGATTTCCGCCCTCGCCGGCAAGAAGAACGTTTATGTCCTCATGCCCGGGTATGGAAACCGCCAGATAAAAAGTATCATCCCCGCTAAGACCGTCGCCGTCCGACAAGCTCAATTCCACGGGCAGAACAGAGGATTGCCGCCCGGCGGCGCCAACGTCAAGCTGTACCTGAAAGACGTTTCGCTGATTCGCGGACAGATTGATATCTACCGGTGCCGATCGATTCGCTCCAGTCTTTGCTGTTAACCGCCGATTCTGCCGGAGAAGCCCGTAATTGACGACGGCGACATTTATGGTCAGCTTACCATCGGCAAGGCCAATAACTTGAGCGCCCGCTATCGCGGCATTATTTACTGGTTTAGATGAGACAATCGGCTCGTAATCGATTTTGTGAACAGCGGCAGGTTCCGCGACATTGACAAATTGCCTCAGCGTATTGGGCGTAAAATCACTCAGCACCAGTACCGATACATTATCACTCGAATGCTCCGCACGACCGGCCCGGCTAAGCCCCGAAAGAAAATCCGACACATTTGTGCCGCCCGGCTCAACCTTCAGGGCCCTTACCTCAGCCAGTGCCTGCTCTTTGCCCAATCCCTGCATCCAGTCTCCGGAGGCCAAGGCACAAATATTGAACATAGCATCGTCGCGGGCCGAGCGTATATAATCAACCGCCGAATCTACCAGCTTGTCGAAATAGCTGTCGCTGCCATCGGAGTATGCCATTGACATCGAATTGTCCAGGCCGAGGCAATGGACAGACCTTGACTCCGACGGCTTGAGCCGGATATGCAGCAGAGGCCGGGCAAAAAGCATCGCAATCAAGACAATGATCGCGCAGCGAAGCAGCAGAATCAGCAGGTCACGCAGCTTTCGCCGGGACCGGCTCTCGACCTGCCCCGTGCGCAGGAACCGGAGCATCGTAAAAGGCAGGCGCCTGAATCGCGGCTTTGCCAGCAGATGCGCAATCACAGGCCCGGCGACCGCGAGCCCGCCTAACAGAAATATCCATTCCGTAAAACTCACATCATTCTCTTTCGCTTTGCCAGGTACGCGATCAGCGCCCTATCGAGAGGCTCGGAAGTATCGAGCAGACAATAATCGATGCCGCTGTTGCCGGCGGTCTTTTCTATATTATCCAGGAATTCGGAAACGCGCTTGCGATAGCCCTCTCGCAGGGATTGAGGAAATGCGCGCATCCTGGCTTTTGTTTCCAAATCCTCAAACTGTATAAGTCCCTCGTAATCGAGATTAAGCTCCTGATGGTCCATCGTATGAAAAACAATTACATCGTGCTTAAGAAATTTCAAATGGGCCAGGCCCTGAAATATATCGGCTTCGTCATCGAGCAGATCGGAAATCAGAATGACAATGCCACGTCTTTTTGTTGTCTCGGCAATAGTATGAAGAACACCGGCGAGATTTGTCTGCCCTGCCGGCCTGTTATATTGCAAGGCCGTCAGGATTATATTCAGATGCGTGCGTCTGGACCTGGGCGGGATATGCTTCATCACCCTTTCGGCGAATAATATCAGTGCCGTGCTGTCAGACTGGCTTAGCATCAGGTAGCTCAGGGCCGCGGCGAGATATGAGCCGTAGTCCATTTTGCTTACCGTACCGTCACCGGCAAAAGACATGCTCTTACTGCTGTCCAGCAGGATATAGGCGGTCGTATTCGTTTCCTGCTGGAACTGTTTTATATACAGTTTGTCGCTCCGGCCGAAAACCTTCCAATCGACAAATTTCAGCTCGTCGCCGGCGTGATATTCCCGGTGGTCGCTGTATTCGACGCTGAAGCCGTGAAACGGACTCGGGTGAAGCCCGGCAAAAAAACCCTCCACAGCACAGCGGGCGACCAAATCCATATTCCCCAGCTTGCTCAGAAACGCCGGATCAAGATATTTACGATTCTGCCTCACTGTCCTGCCCCATCAAACAAATTGCCGCTGATCGTTGTGACGATTATTTCGGCGGCGAGACATTCTCGACAAGGTCATCGAGAATTCCCTCGACGCCGATCCCGTCGGCCTCTGCGTTGAAGTTGGGAATAATGCGATGTCTTAGCACGAGTTTGCTGACCACTTTTACATCGTCAAAGCTCGGCGTAACGCGCCCATCGATCAGCGCTTTGGCCTTTGCTCCAAGCGTCATGAACTGCCCCGCTCTCGGGCCGGCACCCCAATTTAGATATTTCTTAATCATCGGTGTGGCAAGCTGATCGTTCGGGCGTGTCGCGCGGGCCAGTTTTATGCTATACGCTATTACCATATCGCTAACGGGCGCCATTCGAACAATCTCCTGAAACAGCACCATATCATTCCTGCTCAGCACCTGCTGGACGGATATCTTCTTCCTCGTCGTGGTCTGCTTGACTATCATGTGCTCTTCCCTGGCCGTGGGATAATCGATAAAGATCATAAACATAAACCTGTCCAGAGCCGCCTCCGGCAGAGGATATGTCCCCTCCTGTTCGATCGGATTCTGTGTGGCCAGCACAAAAAACGGCTCATCGAGCTTAAACGTTCTGCCGGCGACCGTTACCTCACGTTCCTGCATCGCTTGTAAAAGTGCGGCCTGTGTTTTGGGAGGCGTGCGGTTTATCTCATCGGCCAGAACTACGTTGGCAAAAATCGGCCCCTGCATAAACTCATATTTTCGCTTCTTCGACTGCGGGTCCCGCTGGATAATATCGGCGCCGGTTATATCCGAAGGCATCAAATCGGGCGTGAATTGGATGCGGTTGAAGGTCAGTCTCATCGCATCGGCTACCGCATGCACCATCATCGTCTTTGCAAGGCCCGGCACGCCCTGGACGATACAGTGCCCCCCGGCCAGCATGCAGCATAGCATCGAATCGATTACATCATCCTGACCAACGATTACTTTGTGTATCTGATGCTTTAAGCTGACATAACCCTTGTGCAGGCGAGCCATCAACTCGCTTTCGTCAATGCCCCCGCTCTTATGGTTGTGTTTAATTGTTTGCTCGGTAGTCTGTCCCATACCAGCCCTTTCAGATTTCCGCCAAAATCAAGGCGCACTCCAACAACTAATGCTCCCCTACTCTTATAGACGACAGAAAACGAATTCTGTGACAGAAAATCCTGATTTTCTTAAAAATACTCAGTATTGCGTGGTTTGTTAATTGATTGTACAAAAAAAGGCCGAACATTTCCAGTAAAAGTTGATTTCGTGAATTTGTAAGATGTGAAATTGCCACGGCCCGCCATTACGTGTTTAGCCGTCCTCTGGTATTTGCAATTATCCCCAAGCTGCCACCCGTTTTCCATCAATTCGACCGTATGGCAGCCTCAAATGCAGTTTGGGAATTGCTTTTTTCTGCGATTTACATTCCGATCATGTATGCCCAGAGTAACATTACCCCACCAGCGAGCAGTGTCGAAATGATAGAAAGCAGCTTGTGGCTGTCATAAATTATGCCATAGATACCGAATACCAGGGCAGCGTGAAACGAGAGCATTACCAGCAATCCTCCAAGGATCGCGGGTGGATTGCCTCAGCCGGGCTGGCATAGAAACATTTTAACGCCGCAGGCATTTAACGGCCGCCGGGTCTTGCTTGCATTGCGGATATATAAAGAATATAATTTTTGCTCACTCTTATAGAGTTATTAAAATGATAAACACAGAAAAACGAAAACGGGTGATGCAGCGTTCCATTCGGCTTGGGCACTGCATTTGTAATCATAGGCTACCGTATCCCTGTGATGTCTTTAAGGAAAAGAACATCTGTTCGTGTGCCGGAGAGCGACCTGAAGCCCCCACCGGCCCGGTGCAATTGACAAAACCCGTGGAAAAGGCGGGCTGCGCTTCGAAAATCGACCAGGCGTTCTTAAAGCAGGTATTGAAGGATTTGCCCGCCGTGGATGACCCTCGGGTGCTGGTCGGTGTACCGGCCGAAGACGAGGCCGGAGTCGCAATCATCGGCGGCCACAGTATTAACGACAGCGAAATCAAAGCGGGCTTCGCCGTCACCAGCACAATCGAAACGGACAAAATAGTAACCAACGCCGCCGCACGCCCGGGCGACGTTCTCATCCTGACCAAACCGCTCGGCACGGGAATCGTCGCCTTCGTCTCACAAATCGGCAGGGCTAATGCTGACAGCGTAGAAGCGGCAGCCACCTCGATGACCGCTCTGAACAAAAAGGCCTCACAGCTCATGGTCAAATTCGGCGCGCACGCATGTACCGACGTAACGGGTTTCAGCCTCATGGACCACCTTTCCGAGATGGCCCTTTCGAGCGGCGTCGACGTCGAAATCATCTGGGACGATATTCCACTTTTCCCCGGTGTGCTGGAATATGCGGCGGCAGGTATCCTGCCCGGAGCGATCGAGCGAAACAAGGAATCGTGCGGCGACCGTATCGTGACCGACGATGCCCTGTCGCAGGAGATGGTCGATATGTGCTACGATGCACAGACTTCCGGCGGGCTTTTGATTGCGATAGCAGAAAGTGATGCCGAAGTTTTCCTGAAAGCCCTACATAAGAATGGAATCTCCACCGCCGCGATTGTCGGCAGAGTTTCCGCAAAAGTCTCGGGACTCGTTCACATCAAGACCAGCGGCAAACGGAAAATACCTTCACCAGGTTTAGCCGGCACACCTGCGATGCCGGTCGACGAAGGACGAATAAGGAGCAATAAGCAAACGGATAGTGAAGAGGTCGCCTGTTGTGCAGACGCTGCAACTTCATCTGCGAGTCCCGCCGATGGTTCCGATATCGCCCAAATCAAGGCCAAGTTCAATGATTTTCTCGGTGTGGCAAGCTCACCTCACGGCCTGGACGCCTACACCAAGCAGGCGATGGCCATTGTGCTGTCGGTCGCGACGCGCTGCGAGCCATGCCTGAAAATGCACCTGAAAAATGCCAAAGAAAAGGGCTTCACCCAGGACGAAATAGACGAGGCCGCATGGATGGGTATCAGCTTCGCCGGCTCGCTGGCAATGGTCTTTTACGAACAACAGAAAAACTCCTGACAGACAACTCATGTGAGATATAATAAAACCTCTGATTAATGGAGAAATAAGAAGCTGTCTACAGATATGTATTAGGGAAATCCGTATGGGAAAATACTCGGAGCCAATCTGGGAATGGTAAGTCGTAGGCTCAGCATTTCATTGTTGATCTTGGTCAGTATCGTGACCTTATTGTTCGGTCTTTGGCCTTTGAACTTTTGTTCAGAAAATCAGGTTCGCTGGCGGTCCCAGCAGGATGGCATTCAATTCTATAAGCAGGGTCTTTCAACTCGAAGAGCAAGCGGCGGTGTCATTTACAGCGATTCGCCTGTCAATGTCCGAATGAGAGCGCAAATGTTTGTACCCACCACGATCGAAATTTTTGTCGAACCGCACGAGGGAAAAGGTGGTGGTTTGGCGCATATCGTATCCTTCCATGATGGTTATCCTCGCTCGCCGTTGGTCATTGGCCAATGGAAGACCGAACTGGTCATACGGAGCAGAGACAACCAGAATGATGCTCGCGATACTTATCGTGAGATCGACCTCAATGACGGGCTGAACACAAATGAAAAAAAGCTGATCACAATAGTCTCCTGGCCCGAGGAAACCGAGATTTACGTCAACGGAGATCTGGCCCGGTCGTACGAAATTCGGTCACTGATAGGAGTGGATCATTTCTGTGGCTACCTTAATCTGGGGAATTCGTCAATCGGTCATAATGCATGGATTGGGAACCTGTATGGTTTGGCCTTATATGACACGCTGTTAACGTCCGAGCAAATCCGACAACATTACGAGTTATGGGTTGACAGGTCAGTGGACAAGTCCGACTCTATTGAGCCTGAGCCAATGATTTTGTACACTTTTGCAGAGCGAAAAGGCGCCTCGGTGCACAACCAAATGGACAATACAAACCACCTGACCATTCCTTCGACATTCAAGGCCCTCAGAAGGGAGATTGTGGTGCGGTTCTGGCGAGACATCTACTGGGATGAAGGGACCATGAAGGACATCCTCGTCAATATTCTCGGTTTCGTCCCCTTTGCCTTGTGTATGCTAATGTATCTAAGCGGAAATAGGAACATGTCCCCCAGGCAGGCCGCCTTTCTGACAGTACTGGCCGGTGCGATCCTGAGCCTCATCATCGAAACTGTCCAGGTGGGTCTGCCGACGCGGACGCCATCGTTACTCGATCTTCTATGCAATACAGCAGGCGCTGCACTGGGAATTATAATTTTCAGGATAATACCTTTGCGAAAATAAACCCGAAAAAACTAAGAAGAAGAGCTTCATACAGAATGAAATCGACGAAGCCGCCTGGATGGGTATCAGCTTTGGCGGCTCGCCGGCCATGGTCTTCTATGAACATAATAAGGAGAAATAACGATGTCGGAAATTGAAAAAAGAATAGAATCGCTTGAAAGAATAAACCGCCGATGGCGATACATGACAGGATTATTCGCAGCCTTACTGCTCATATCATTGACTGTCGGTGCAGCACTTCCCGATTCGATACCGGAAGTGCTCAAGGCCAGGCGGATCGAGGTCGTTGCCCCTGATGGAAAACCGGGTATAGTACTTCTTGCCGACGCTAATAGATCGGCAATAGGGCTTGGCGCTCAGGGCCCGGACCATAAGCGGGCGATTTCACTGATGGCTTATAGAGAAGCTGTTGAGCTGGTGTTAATGAAGCACGCTGAAGCGCCATCGTTTATAGCGAGGGTTAATGATAATGGCACGATACTGAAATTGTCTGATGGTCGGGAGCCAAGTCAGAAGCCAAGAAGCATTATCTTAAGAAGCGTAACTCCTGCCGAAGACAGTCCGGGTGGGACAATGATTAATTTGACAAAGGGGCCGCGGAAGGCGGATATTCATGCCGGCCTTTTAATGCTGGAAGATGGGAGCGGCACATCTTTATTATTAGGTGGGGACAAAGGCAAATCGGTGAATATTCGCGTTGACCAACAGGACGGCAAGGTCGGCTTTTTTGGTGAAAATGACAAAGTTATTGGGACTATGCCGTAACGATTGTTCTGCTAAAGCAAACGACAAGATAAAGCTCCAGTATGTTGCAGTTATTAAGGATCAACTTCATCGTATGTTTTGGGAGCATGAAAATTAGGATCAGGATATACAATAAAACCCGGTCGATTATATGGAAACTCTTTTGACCATACTTGGCCGGTTGCAGAATCTAAAATGAAAGCGTAATTGTCATTTGTTTCGATTTCGAACCGTCCGTATTTCTCAGACGGCGTGAAAAGCACGGCTCCACCTAAACATAGAATCATTGCTACCACTAAGCCGCCAATAAGAGCACTTTTCATATCTATTGAGCGAACCATAACAAAATCTCCCTTCTTAAAAAATCGTTAATCAAAATAAACTTTCCAGCACATATTTTCAGTAAGAATTGAAGCTCTCTTATATAAGAGGCACTCCATCTGCAAAACGTTACAATTTTTCTCACTTTCTTCAGTATATTTTATTTCATAAATCCTTGCCGCACCTGCACTTTCATGTAGAATCCCCTTTTTCGGGTATTTCCGTGCCGGGATTTTGTTCATTAATCCGACCGATATCAGCCGACTTTCTTACGCATTTGATTCATTCCTTGCCTTTCAGTGTATACCAGCGACCGGTTATTCCCGGCTAATCACGATCTGCCGTGTTCCGGTTACCTTTTCGCCGGTATTGAGGCATATTCTTATGATTCCAACCGGGCTGTCTGCAGGCAGAATATCTCGAAAATAAGCCTTAGCCCACGCAGCAAGCAGTTGAATCCCGTCAAACCAGGCAGGTCTCTGATTCGCAGAAGACCGATACACCCGGAAAGATCGCCCTGCGTATCTTGTATACCGGCCTGCAGAATACGGATCGTGCAAAGGACTTCGTAAAATTTCTCAAAAAGCATTTCCAGCAGGTAGAAACCACGGATTACAATACCTTTACGGGAAGTCATGCCGCCGATTTTGATGTAGCTATTATCAACCAAGACAGCTCAGACACCAGATCGCCACGACTAAGGATTAACCGTCAATACGCACGTGCTACTGTTACTGTGGGAGTTCCGGGCGCGTTCTTATACAGCAATCTTTCCCTCAAAACCGGATACTTGTGAAACTGCATGGGAAGTATTACAGAGACGATTTCAAATTCATCTATCGAGATCAATCGTTCCTCATCGACAACGAGCTTAAATCGCTGAGCCTCAATTCCAATCGCGAAACAGAAACCCTCGTACGGCTGATTTCTCTTTTAGAAGATGAAAAGCACGCCGATACCGCCCGGCTTTTGCTAGCGCGCTATACAAATCAATCATTCGAGAGCCCAGAGCAATGGCAGTCGTGGTTTGAGACGAATAAAGACAGGATTTTTTTTCACCGACGTCGGTGGCTACGAATTTCTTGTTGTTCCGGAAAGATACCTGGACAAGAAATAGCCGGCATGTCGACCGGTTATAAAAAAAGCCGTGCTCACACACGGCTTTATCACAAAACTATCGGTTTAGCCGCTAATTATCGAACGGCAGTTTGACGCCCCCCGTTTTGGTTCTAATAACATCCGGTTTCATTCCGACGCCGAGATCTCTCTTTTGCTTTTGTATACGGCAAACGGAACCTATGTTAACTTTTGACACATCGCCTGCTACTACTTTGGCCATTGACATAGTGTAAGTTACCTTCTGAATTTCGAGGGTGGCGACATGGCTTTCGATGCTACCAAGTGACTCTCCGGTATCGTTATCGAAGACTTCCTTGCCCGTTGTATAGACATCGAGCAGCATGCCGTTTTTCATTCTCTGTCCGCCCTGGTTCAGGATTAATTGGCCATCGGCCTGTACCGCAGCGACGGTGATAGGATACACACGGTCGATAACCGCTGCAATCACATCGTTGGCCACGAGCGAGATAAAAGCGTCACGTACCTGTGCCGGGTCCCATTCGAGAGGATTCTGTTCGTCGGCAAGCCTTCTGACCTGTTCGTCCTCAAGATATTTTTGCGCAGTCGTTGCCAGGACGACCTGCTTTGTGGCGCTGTCGACAAGCCGATAATCGAAATTGAACCGAGCTTTGAATTTTCTCGCCGTATAATTGGCGGCCCTCAGATACCTTTCGATTTTCTCGATTTGGGCCTGAGATATGGTCCCTACGAGCAAATAATCGGCGCCAAGAGTTTCAGCAAGCTTTGCCTGTTCTCCAAAAGGGGCATCGAAGGAAAAGAGCATCTCTTTTTCCCTCGTAAAGTCAACAATGCTTTCACGGTCAAGGACGGCGAATTTGTTAGTCTGGGTTAGTCCGGCAACAAGTCGCTGGGAGAACAGCGACGAAAGCGTGTCGCCGGATATTATCTGGTTCAGAAAAACGTAACTATCCTGCTGTGTTTTTGCAGGCATCAAGGCAACCTTGATCCGCCCGGTCTGGCCCCGTGCTCCATAGTCGTAAACGGAGACCTGTAGCGTAACTTCATAGGTGTCCTGGTCGATTTGCTTTTCATCGAGAACTTTGTAGCTTCTTACGAGGCCGCCGATTTCAGTTGTGTAGACTGTGCCGTCCGTGGCAACATCTACAGAATCGAATTCGATTCTCCTTCGGCCGGGCCCATCGTTACCTACTCCCACACCTGAGCTGCGGAAGCCGAATTCATAGTTACTGGAATCGACTCTAACACCTCTTACCTGCTCGACTGCTCTATACAGAGCGTTCTTCACGGCTTCGTCCCTGTTACGGCCACGGCCGATGACTTCCCGGACAACTGCGTTGTTTGGCTCAGTCTTCAAAAGAGGGGCCGATGCGCTGCGTTTGCCGGCGGTGTTGCCGGCCGGATTCTGTTCGGATCCCGGCGCATTACCGGCGGTTACAACTGCCGCAGTAAGCAGGCAGAGCGCAATAATGATCGTTATTTTTTTCATTTTTCCACCCTTTGAAAAAACTTTCCGTTAGACTCTATTGCCAGGAAACAGATTTATTGCTGCCTCTTTTACCAATAAGAGTTTCATCCTGCCAAAATCTGAGCCCGCTCTTGACATCGCTTAGCTTCAGTTGAAAATAATATTCAATCTGCTGTGTTTTTCGGTCATAGCTGATATTCCTCTGGAAGATTTTGCCGGAGATGGTCAGTTCTGGTGCTATGAGGGTTTGTCTTTTTGCCACGGTGTCCTGATCGAACTCTTCTGAATTTCTGAGTTCTCTTGTCTCGTGGAGCAGCTCGTCAGAACCGCTACCGATCGCAGATGTCATAACTGCCTGTCCGCTGTTCAATATCTCGGTCTCGATTTTTACCATTAGCTGGTCTGTGTCGATTCTCTGCGTCGTATCGTTGATGATTCTGCCAGTAGCCACTACATACCTGTCACCTTCCGGCTTTTTAAGGGCTCCGGAACCGAGCATTGACTGTATCATTTTACTCGCGGCCATATCGAAATCTCTGTAGTCCAGAGCCATGACAGACTTTCCCTCGTCATTCCTGGTATCGATCATTGTTGTTTCCTGGGCACATCCTGCCGCTAAAATACATACCATCGTTATTAAATATAATACTTTCGCTTTCATAGTTTACTCCCACTTTCTCGTATCCATTCTGAAATCTACGGCTTGCTTTCTCGGCGCAACGGCCTTAATGCTAAAGGGTGATTTCCCCATTGCCGACATCTGCAGCCACACACTTGTTTTCGTTTCAATCTGAAGTCCGTCTGCATCCAGCCATTCGACTCTGTATCTGAAGCGTTTGGTCTTATACGACTTGTTGTTTCCGTTGACATAAAGCTCAAGAAAACCGGCATCGCTCATTCTGGTAACGGCGTTGGTGACTTCAATTCCTTCGCCGATCAAGGCACTGAAAGCATGCGCGACCGGCCTGGTAACAACGTTGCTTCCGAGCGTGTCACTTGCGACTCCTTCTCTAACATGGATTCTTGTGTCATTTTGCTTCTGACAGCCGTAACTGAAGACTATCAACGCGATCAATACGAATTCTAACTTTTTCATGGCAAATCTCCATCAACATTTAAATTAATAATCTAATATGTTATCAGGTCAAGAACCTGCCTTGTCTGCTTCCGTGGTATTCTAACATAGACAAACGCATTTTTGCAAGCGGGTATTTCCACCGGGAACGATTCGCCGCCCGGGGGAGCTATCGTTATCAGCCTGTCGGGCGGCATGGGCAATCTGGCGACCTGGAAATTCTTCGGCAGAGTGGTCCAAATTCTGACATCAGCGGCGGTTGTGGCGTAAGAATAGACAGTAGTTAGGAAGGAAACAATCTTCGGTGAGGATCTGTCTTTTTTATTCAGAGCATACTGAGCTACCACTTTTGCTGTAGCAGACATAATGGCCCTGGTCAGAATACCTTTAAAGTCTTTGCTAAACTCCGTTTGCACGATCCGGTCCATATTCGCGACGATCTGAGTATTGTAACTTTTATCGCCGGCCTTGATCGACAAATAGGGATAAGCCTGCTCTCTGAATACGAGCATTGGCAAAGCAATCCCGAAATATTTTACCTGATCCGAGGCAATAAACAGTGGTATGTCGATTCTAAGCTCTTCCTTAACGGGCCCCATCCCGTTTTCGAATATGACCCATACGGTATCGTTCAACTCCGCCTTGCCGTCGAGAACCTGTTCAGTAACAGCCAGGTCCCGGGCAACGTATTCATTGTCGCTGACCATTCCATACGATTCTTTCAGGAAAGTGACCGCTTTCGAGTGGTCGCCAATGAGATTGAAAAAAACTCCGGCAATGTAAGTCGTGAAGGGATTGACGAAATCGGGATAGGCTTCGAACTCGTACAGGCCGGGATACCTGTCAGTTATTAGCTGGTTGATTTCGGGATTATCGACATTTTTCTTAGCCTGCGAGCCCTCTTTTTCCTGCTCCTTGTCTAATTCGTTTTGGAGCTTCTTTATTTCCCCGGCGAATTTCTCCTTTGCCCGTCTTTGCCTGTCAAGAGCCCTGTTGAACTCTACCCGTGCCTGGTCGTTTTCACCGAGTGCCATAAAGTTCAAAGCTTTGTAAGTATTGACCATGATGCCGTCGTATTCTTCACCCAGATAAGGGATGATATTTTCGTTAACGGCAATTGCAGCAACCGAATCGGTGGCTGCATTTTGATAATCGAAGAAGTTCAGCATCTCCTCCGATCTATCAAAATAATTGTTACTTTCCTGGTGATTTTGCCTCATTTTTTCAAGCATGCCGAGTTGTAACGTCCATAATAAATCTTCTTTTTTAGGATTTTTGCTTTTGCTGATTTTAGACTGAGCGAATTCTATGGATTTTTCATAATCAGAACTATTGAAATACCCGCCAAAGGTGCCGAGCTGGCTTTTAGGTGCATTACATCCGGCGAAAACAGGAAGTAATAAGACGAATAGAAAAAAGCGATTCTTAACAGGGTCTCTGTTCATAAGACCCTCCATATATCATCCATTTTTGTGCCGCAATAGAAGACCCAATAAAACAGAACTGTAAATCCGTAATTATACTCAATACTCGCAATGATCATCCTGAGCGTTGCAATTCCGTCAAAATATCAATATCTTTCAATGTCAGCCAATGAAAGCTCAATTTCCGTAAACTAACGCATGCTCTGCAACAAATCAAGGATAATTTCTGTTCCAAAAATATTACATTCTCACCTGTCTCAAATCCGGCATTTGAAAGTACCGCTTGTTATTTTAATAGCCCCGGCAAGAATCTTATGTGTTTCAATTTTTCTTTGACTTCGGTTCTGTAATCGATTATTTTTATCGGGTACAGTGGGAAACCAGATAGCATGATACGAGTTAAACACAATAATTCCGGTACTGTAGCAGTCACTGTGGCTCTGCTGATCATTATCGCACTTGTGGTTTTATCAATCGCCCGGCATTTCTGGGCCGACTCCGCAAACGAGCATTTCGATAAATTAATCTCAGTTTACATTATGGAAAAAGAGGATCTCAACGAAGACGATCGGGACAAACTAAAGGCCCAACTGCTCGAAGATGGTATATTTATTAAAATGAACAGATGGAATAAGGAAAGTTTTATCAAGGATCAACAGCTATACAATGAAATGATAATCACCCGTGACCAGCGACAGATGAGAAAAGAAGATGCCGAGACTTCGGTCATTGAAACTATGATAAATCTGTAACAAGTCCCCTCTCCTATCCTTGATCGGAGTCATTAAAAGAAAAATGGGGCCTATACCGAACCGATCGGCATAAGCCCCTAACTAACGCAAGTCTTTATATTCCTGCCATACCTGCCCTTGCAGGTCTAAACCTACCCCTGGCTAAAGCGGGTATCAGAATTTACTCTGCGGCAGTTTCTGCCTGTTGACGCAGACGGATGTCATCAATGAACATCATGCCCGAACCGCCGGGAGCATTCATATTGCCTTTGGTACCAAGGCCGATTGCAATCTTGTCAACATTGGTCAGGACTACGCCCTGATCGGCAAAAGCCTGGAGCGGAATAACCCACTCGGTCCAGTTATAAATCTGTGCCGCGGCCGGATCATCGTGAACCACCACTACCGGGGTTCCGGCACTGTTGGAGACCGCCACGTAAAGCGGCTCAGCGGCGTTACTTGCTATACCGATATCCTGGTTCGCCCACTGCGGGCCAACAGTACCGGTGAACTTTACGTTGGAGAATACGGCCTGGCACGTTAAAGAAGTGTCATGGCTCGTAAGCGCCAAACCGATGTGGACATTCGAACCCATCGGGATGATCTCTGTGCCCTGCATCGTCCACGTAGAGCCGTTAGCTGAATGGTACGCCGTAAAGTTGCCGGACAAATCACGATCCACCTTCACCCAGTAGGGCGCAGTAATCTCGCCTGTCGTCGTGTCGAGGCTGGTGCCTCCTGTACTTGGACGTCTCTGGAAGGACACACCCGAAGCAGGCGTTACAACCATCGTCGCGTGCGCCGAGTCAGAATTGAGCGTCTCACGAATCATCACGCCTGCTTTTGCCCAGGCGTTTGTTTCATCGACGCTCTCGACCTTGGCGACAATCGAGCCGGGGCCGGTTAGCATCTTATATGCAAAGTGGAACTCATCTGCTTCCACGGCATTCACGTTCCAGATATCGGCGCCGGAGCCGGTCATCGTAAAGGTGCCGATCGGGCCCTCAGCGAAGCTGCCGACGTATGCCGGGTAGCCTCTGAACCACAGCGACAATTCCCCAACGTCTTGCTCCGTCCAGTCCTGCTGGTCTGTCAGCGTATGCTCCACCTCCGAATACTTCGAGAAGCCCTGCTTGTTGTTGTCGTATGCAATCGGCATCGACTGGTTGCCGCCGTGTACGATAGTCTCTTCGGTATAAGAGGGGGTGGTTTCGTCGCCTACCGCAGCTCCGGTACCGTTGCCGGCATAGTAATCCGGAGTACCCGGCGAGCCATAACCAAGCCCGTCGTGCCATGCGTACCATATCTGGTTCTCGCCGGCATCATAGTCCTCGAAATCATCTATAACAAAGAAATCGCCTGTCGTGAAGCTCCAGACGTCGCCGGGCCATGGACTATCGGGATTGACGTCGTTGACCTCATCGACTCGCCAGTAGTACATGGTATTCATTATAAGCTTGCCGGGATTGTAGGTCTCCTGACCGAGATTTTGAGTTCCCTTGTACTCAGGCGATGTTTTATCAGCATTGGCCACAGCGTCCGCATCCATGCCCATGTATACTTCGTGAGAAGCAGCGATGGCTCCCGCATCCCAGCCAAGAACTACCGTCGGCTTCACGTCCACGGCACCATCTGCCGGATACGGATTACTGATTGCGCCTTCGGTTGTGAAGCTCCAAACATCACCTGTGTAGGTAATGGCACCATCATTCTCATCGATCCGCCAATAGTAAGTCTTTGCAAATTTAAGTGTACCGGGAGAATATGTCGTTACTCCCACAGAAGACCCTTCAGTGGCATTTGATACGATCTCAAAGTCCTCCCCGAAATATACCGTGTGCAATTTTGCGCCGTAACCGGCCGCCCAGCTTAAGGTCATATCCACTGCAACAGATTCGGCTCCCTCGACCGGGATGGGATTATATGCTGTCTTAGGTGGAACCGTGAAACTCCAGACATTACCTTTGTAAACAGTCCCTTCAGCGTTAATCTCATCAATCCGCCAATAGTATGTCTCGCCGGGAATAAGGCCATCCGGAAATGGGTATCCCGGGAAGCCGATAACAAAAAACGTCAGCGTCAGGCCCTGATTACCCTGGAATAACTCGGAATCATGTGTGGCATCATTAACATCGTCAAAATTATCGCCGACGTATACATCGTGTGAGACGGCGGTAGGTCCCGCCAACCAGCCCAGGGTCGCCCATGTATTCGCATGCATAGAACCGTCAGCCGGAACGGGCTTGCCGGCTATATTGCCGGCCACAAGCACACCCGTTGCCCACAAGTTGGGAGCCTGCCAGCCATTTCCATCCGATCCATACCAGGAAATCTGCGAGTCTCGATCACCGCCGTCGTCGTCATCGTTGATCCAGACCTCGATGCCAATTTCCTGGCCCGGAGTTGGCCCCGTGCCCATTATGCTTGTCCATGGTATCATGATTTCAAAGAGATAACCGCTATCGGTCGTGGTGACCGCATATTCTATGCCGACTAAGCTCGGTTCTCCGTTGTGGTACGCTCTGGGCGTTTCCACCACAGTATTCCACCTAAAAGCATACTGATGGTCATTTTCGTCACAGGTATCACCTTTGCTGTTATCACCGTCGATATAGAACTCGACACTATCATCCTGCCATGAGTCGGCTATTGATGTGTCAGCCTGCAAAGACTCATCGTTGACCTGGACCAATACGTATATATTTTCATAGCCCCAAAGGGCACTCCAGGTACCGGAGCAATCCGCAGCCGAACTTGGATCGCTTCCTGAGACAGTAACGTTTATCGACTGTTCTGATGATAACGACCATATATCATCCACGACACCGTCGATTACCGGCATGGCCGAATCCGGGTTGCGGATGAGTACATCAGCATCTTGAGCCGAGGATGTGCTAATCAGGCTCAGTACAAAAAGAAGAGATAATAAATAAATCAGCTTTTTAAACATAATACGCCTCCTTCAAATATAATGAGTGATAATAATTTTTAGCTGTACCACATTCAATTCATCCTTGCACAGGATGATTACTTGTGTTTTGCTATACCTCCTTTCCTCAGAGAGCTAAACAATGGTTAAAAATCAACAAAACCACTGTGAATAATAAAGTCCTCGCCCTCAACTCTGTGTCGAACTCAGAAAAAATCGCTCTTATCATACTGAAAAATTAAAGAATGCTCTTGGTCATAAGGCCAGAAGCCACAGATGTAAGACTATACGGCGTGAGTCTCACTAAAATTCTTTGTACCAAATTACCCACTCTCTCGTCAAGAAAAATCCATATTCTTTGGTAAATATACCGACTTGTAGTCTGTAACGTCTGAAATGATGGGTGTCATTGCGAGCGAAGCGAAGCAATCTCAAACCTCACGAATAAGATTGCCACGGCCTGCAAAGCAGACCTCCTAAGAAAATAGACAGTTTTTTCCGCGGAAGGATTTAGATTGCCGCAGTCGCTGCGCTCCTTCGCAATGACATTCGTGGATTATTTTCTTTTCTATGCATCATGAGAATCTGGTCAGGTGCTCGCAATGAAAAGCACGCAAATCAAATGTTACTGAATACTACCCAATTGTAAAAAACTATGAAAAAGTGTATATTTTTAACATTCTGTCAAAAAACACATATTTTAATTCGCTAATATCATCTTTAGTATCTGTCATATAAGCACTTATATTATTATAGCCATATTCTGAATTAACTTATTAACAGATTTTCCAAAAATACTCCCTTAAAAAACCTTCATTAAGTCCGATATAAATCGTAATAATTGAAATTTATAAAAACTTAATTGTCATTTGTATTCACATCATAATAAAGCTATTAATTCTGTGCTGAGCGTAGAGAACTTACTTCTGAGTTTATATGTAAATTGTCCGCAATTAATATTTAATTTACATTCTAATTACGTATAATAGTAGTGTTTCCATTATTCTGTTTATTGTCGAGTTATGGGTAAAGATTTTGTTAAACTTAGCGATGCTGAACTTCTCACCCGCTATACAGCCGGTGAGGAGGCTGCGTTTCGTGAAATCGTAACTCGCTATAAAAACAGCCTTTACGCATTTCTTCGACAGTTCTTAAACCGGCATGACCTTGTTGAGGATGTTTTTCAGGAAACGTTTTTACAGTTATATACCAGCCGGAATAGCTTCGATACAAACCGACCTTTGCGTCCCTGGCTTTTCACAATAGCAGCGAACAAAGCAAAGGATGCTCTTCGCAAATGGCAACGTACATCCGCTGTCTCGATTGGCACTATGGCGGATTCGCAGGATTTGTCATTTGACGATATGCTTAATACTGTTACTTCCGACACCACATTGCCTTATGAGGAACTGCAAAAGGATGAAACGGCCTCGCGTGTTGGACAGATTATAGCGAATATGCCGGAAAATCTGCGAGAAATCTTAGGTTTAGCATATTTTCAGGGATTTTCTTACAAACAAATGGCTGAGATTTTGAGTATACCTATCGGGACGGTTAAGAGTAGGTTGCACACGGCCGTCGGTCGTTTTGCAAAAGAGTGGAAGGCATCAGTTGGGAGCAAAGAATTCAAATGATTCCGCTTAATAGCGAGCAGAAACAGCTTATATTTGATTATTGTTTAGGTTTTACATCCCCCGAACATACCATCGAATCTGAAGCATTAATCTCATCCAGCAAACGCGCTGCCGTACTTCATTCCAAAATCAAAGCCACCCTTGAACCACTTAACAGCATAGAACATGAATCCTGCCCTGATTCTCTGGTGGATCGTACCGTTTTACGGCTTAACAGCTTGGCAAATTCAAGCCAGGCCCAACTTCAGAAATTGCTTGCCAGCGAGCAAAACAGGAAATTTACTTCCAAAGACTGGCTTCTGGCAGGTTTTGGTCGAAAATTAGCCACCGCAGCGGTTCTTATGGTCGTAGGTAGCCTTCTTCTAACAACATTCAGAGCCGTATCCGGCTATGCCCGTCATCATTCTTTGCGCCAGCAATGCCAGGTGCAGCAGAGCAGTATCTTCCAGGGTTTGCACAATTATATTTCCGACCATGATGGCCAATCCCCGGCCGTAGCAACTTCAGCGGGTGATCCCTGGTGGAAGGTAGGCGATCAGGGCGACGAGAACCATTCCAATACCCGACGTGTCTATCTTTTGGTAAAAAAAGGTTATGTAAAACCAACCGATTTTGTTTGTCCCGCGTGTGAACACGGCGAAAACCTCCAAATGACTCCCTCACAATTAAGTAAATTCAAGGATTTCCCCAGCAGAAGATATGTAACATACAGCTTCCAAATAAGTTGCCGCCATAGAAATAACGGCAAACTGCTTTGCAGAAACGTCATAATGTCGGATTGGAACCCGGTTTTTGAAGAATTACCTGATGACTTCTCAGAGCGATTCAACGTTCGACTTAACAAGAAGTTGTTAATCCTTAACAGCAACAATCACAACCGTCGCGGGCAGAATGTTTTATTTGGCGACGGTCGGGTAGAGTTTCTAAAAACACGTTTCATCGGCACAGATGATATTTTCACATTGCAGGACACCGACGTCTATCAAGGCAGTGAATCACCTTCCTGCGAGACCGACTTCTTCCTTGCCCCATAAAATCCGCATGAGGCAAAATCCCACTTTGCCTGTTATATGCTCAGGGAAAATGCTCCGGATTTAGAATTATAGCCCGCTTTTCAGCAAATATCTGTTCACACACAGTTCATTGTGTTGGCTCGTGCGTTCTTTAGCTCAGGAGGCCGTAGTCTGCTAATGTCTTTTCGAGAACAACTTTTTTATCCTCTTCGAGCGGCGTCATAGGCAGTCGCAATTCTTCCGAAGCCATATTCAGAATCGCCATAGCAGCCTTGATCGGTATTGGATTCGTGGCTAAAGTAAGCATCCCCTTGCTCAGTGCGAAAAGCTTTTTGTGCCATTTGAGGGCTGAGACAAAATCACCTTCCAGAATCAAATCGGTCATTGCTTTGACATCTGCCGGCACAATGTTCGCTACTACGCTGATCACGCCCTTACCCCCGACCGAGGCTAACGGTAGTGTAAGAGAATCATCGCCCGAGATAATTGTTATGTCGCATCGAGTAGTAATTTCACTGGCCTGATCCAGACTGCCGGTCGCCTCTTTGATAGCAACGATGTTTTCGAGTTCAGACAACCTCGCGATTGTCTCCGGTGTCATGCCGGCTCCGCAACGGCCCGGTATATTGTATAACACGACCGGCAAGTCAACATTTTCAGCTATCGCCTTAAAATGCTGATAAAAGCCTTCCTGCATGGGCTTATTGTAATATGGCCCGACCTGCAGCGTTGCATCGGCCCCCACTTTTTTTGCATATGCAGTAAGCTCAATCGCCTCGGCGGTGCTGTTTGCACCTGCCCCTGCGATTACGGGTACTTGTCCGCCCACAGCCTTAACCACTCTTTCGATGACCTTTTTGTGCTCTTCGTAACTTAAGGTTGGCGATTCACCGGTCGTCCCAACAGGCACTATACCATCTATACCGCCCTCCAATTGGAATTCGATCAGCTCATCGAGGGTTTTAAAGTCTATCTCACCATCCTGAAAAGGCGTAACCAGAGCTACCATTGCCCCTGTAAACATTCCAAATCTCCTAATTTCGTAAAAACTTCATAGCCCACAGTTTATAATCTCTGTGCCATGAACTGGCAATTACGAACTGAATTTATCTATCAATTTTATCATTTCGGCGGTTGCCTGCCCGATTCCGACGAGGACAGCTCGTGCTAAGATACTATGGCCGATATTGAACTCGCAAAGATCTTTTATGCGTGCCATGCCGGCAATATTTCGGTATGTCAGACCGTGGCCTGCGTGGACTATGAGCTTATTGTCTATCGCGAGTTCTTTGCCGGCTTCCAACTCGGCGAGTTTTTTATTAACCGCTCTTTGGCCCCTGGCGTTCGCGTACATGCCGGTATGCAATTCGACGGCATCACATCCGGTCTGGGCCGAGGCGATAATCTGCTCCTTATCAGGTGTGATAAAAGTACTCACCAAAATGCGCTTTTTGTGCATTCTTTTGACAACGCCGGCAAGGCGTTTCTTTTGCCGAACGCAATCCAGGCCGCCTTCGGTTGTAAGCTCGGCCCTTTTTTCCGGGACCAACGTTACCTGGTCAGGCCTGATTTCTTCGGCGATTTTGACTATTGGCTCGGCCATGCACATTTCCAGATTCAGCTTGCAGGCAACGGTCTCTTTCAGCAGCCTAACATCCCGGTCGCAGATATGTCGCCTGTCCTGGCGCAGGTGAACGGTTATTCCGTTCGCACCGGCTAATTCACATTGGGCCGCCGCCCAGACCGGGTCAGGCTCATCAGTCAGCCGGGCCTGCCTGATAGTTGCTACATGGTCTATATTTACATTTAGTACAGCCATTTTCTTGCCCTCGAATTTTTCGCTGGATTATATCACTGTGCAGTTTCAACACAAGCAAATTAAGGCGGTAAAAATTCCTATATATCTGTTAATAAGCCACATTTGTTAAACTATGGTTTCCCCGATTTAACACTAATCGTAACAGCAGGGGCAGTGTTCCGATCAAATACGAAGCATCGGAACGATCATTTTAAACCGTTGTTTAATTGATCCTGTATTTGTGCTATATTTATACTGCTTATACAGGATTATTGAAAAAAAAAGAAGGCAAAGATCAGCAATTATTGATTCACGGTAGCAATCTATGAAAGTAAAGTTAAATTGGGCCACTCGGATTACGATCTTTCGGATACTGTTGATCATCCCATTTGTCAGTTTTATGCTCAAGACAAATGATCCGGCTCTAAGCGATACTGCACGGAACGTGATGCGGTATGTGTCGATTCTCCTGTTTCTGGTAATGGCGGTTAGTGACGGCGTTGACGGCTATCTGGCTCGCAGGAAAAATCAGATTACGAAACTCGGTGCGTTTCTTGACCCGATTGCAGACAAACTGCTTATCACCTGTGCGTGCCTTCTTTTAGCCACGCAACGGAGTCATGTTGAAAATTTCATGCTACCGCCAACGGTTGTCGTACTGATCATCGGCAAAGACCTGTTTTTGCTGATCGGTTTTGTAATTGTCTATTTAATTACGTCAAAGATCCACATCGCCCCCGTATTCGTCGGCAAACTCGCCACTACTTTGCAATTGTCGATGGTAGCGGGAATTCTGATTGGTCCTGAGGTTTCCAGCATACTGCCGGACTGGATTTGGTTCTTGCGGTTTCTCTGGTGGTCGGCCGCGGGAACCGCTATTTTAGTAACGCTTATTTACATACGCGACGGAAGTCGTTATATTGGAGCATATGAGCAGAACCTTGCGAACAAAAATGAGATTTCAGAGTAACAAATAAGAAACATGGTCGAAAACAAATCCAAGATATAACGGTAGTTGTTTTTAATTATTGCTTTGAATCTTCGTTTTAATCTCTTCACTGGGGATATATAAGTGACGATACAATTTAGCGAAATACCGAAAGTTCTGGAGGAGCTTCGCCGCGGCCACATGATTGTGCTTGTCGATGCCGAAGACCGTGAGAATGAAGGCGACCTGGTATGCGCCGCCGAGAAGGTAACGCCCCAGATTATCAACTTCATGGCCAGGTTCGGCCGGGGTCTTATTTGTCTGCCGCTTCTGCCCGAGAAATGTGATACACTTGGCCTGTATCCACAGACGGTCGATAATACGGCACGCTTCGGAACGGCTTTTACTGTCAGTATTGACGCTGCCGAAGGTATTAGCACAGGTATTAGTGCAGCAGACAGGGCACATACCATAATGACGGCGATGGCGGATGAGGCCAGGCCCAGTGACCTTGCTCGTCCCGGCCATATATTTCCACTCCGTGCCCGTGAGGGCGGCGTGCTCGTACGAGCGGGACAGACCGAAGGAGCAATTGATTTGATGCGCCTGGCGGATTTGAAACAGGCCGGTGTCATCTGCGAAATTATGAACGAAGACGGCTCGATGGCACGAGTGCCGGAACTGCTGAAATTCTGCGAAAAGCACAAACTAAAAATCGCCTCTATCGCCAAGCTGATAGAATATCGACTGCAGCGTGAGAGCCAGATCAAACGCCTCGAGTGCGTCAATCTGCCCACAGACTACGGTGAATTTACGCTGATCGCCTACGAGAGCGTTACTTCAGCCGAGCCTCATCTGGCTTTATGCAAAGGTGATGTTGGCCGGCTCGACGAGAATGGCAAACCCATTGAGCAAAACGAACCGCTGCTGGTGCGGGTGCATTCGGAATGTATGACAGGCGATTTGTTTCATTCACAGCGCTGTGAATGTGGCTACCAGATGATAACCGCGATGAAAATGATCGAGCAGGCCGGCAAAGGCGCCTTGATTTATTTAAGGCAGGAAGGCAGGGGCATCGGGCTTGCGAACAAACTGCGGGCTTATAAACTCCAGGAGCAGGGTCTTGATACGGTTGACGCCAATCTGCAATTGGGCTTCATGGCAGATAAACGAGACTATGGAATTGGCGCTCAAATCTGTCGTGACCTTGGACTGCGGGAAATTAAAATATTGACCAATAATCCCAAAAAGATTAATCGCCTTGAGGTTTACGGCATAAAAATTATTGAGCAAATCCCGCTAATGGCCGAACCGGGCGAGCATAACATTAACTATTTGAGAACAAAAAAATACCGCCTCGGCCATTTACTTGATGAGGATTTATAGCTCTTTTGGACTTTGCGCTTTATTGCCAACGGCTTGTGAGAATTTCTATTTTATGAAATATCGAAAGTGAGAATGAAACAAATTCCTGTCATATTCCGGTTTTTTTTGTTTATACTTCTGTCCATCGGTGCTGGTTGCACACAGCCGGGGACAATTAACGAAAATACCGCTAAGATCGATAATGATACTGATGGGCTCTCATCCTATTCTCGTTATGTCCCTGTGAAAATCGACATTATGCCGTTAACTGAATTTGTTAGCCCCGGCGATACTAAGCAGACTAAAATCAATATTTATGTTAGTCTGCTCGATCCATTCGGTTCCCAGATTAAATCGCCGGGCATGTTTCGTTTTGAATTGTATGATTATATACAGCGATCGGCTGAGTCTAAGGGAAAAAGGGCTATAATTTGGCCGGATGTAGATTTAACCGATCCGGTTAAAAATAATGACTCCTGGCGGGATTTCCTGCGGACTTACGTGTTCAGTTTGCCATGCGAAAAATCCATCAGCCAGGACTACATTCTACAGGTAACGTGTCTTTGCCCGAACGGCAAGCGCCTTTCGTCCGAATTCACCCTTAGACAAACAAAATAACCTGCACCCAATCCTATATAAATTATAGCAAAAATCCCTTCTTATCGGTCATTTTTTATTTGACAAAAAATAGCTATTTTGGTATAAGGAAATGTTACAGAGTGCGTATGGAGCTGGGCTCGCCGGATGCAGGAAGCCCATGCTTTTGTCGCCAATAATCTTGTATTTGAATGAACGACTTACATTGGGCTTTTGAGGAAAGCAGGTGATGTCAATTCGCAAGGAATCGTCTTTAGAAAAATAGATGTCATATTATCAAGATAAAAAATATTATCGGCCGTTTTTCGTATACATTTTTTGAAGGAGGACCTTTATGTATCAAAAAGGTTATACTTGATTTATTGTGTTATTGAATTGGCCGAAATAACTGGCAATATGGCCAATAGTAGAAATCAATTGAGTTAAGTCGATAAACGACTGATTGTAAGGAGAAAGTAAGATGGGTAAGATCCGAAGTTTCACTATGCTTGTTATTATTATTATGCTCTCGGTTGTCAACGCCTGGGGAGAAGGTTTCCTGGACACCTTTAACAGACCCGATGGCGATTTAGAGAACGATTGGGCGACTCAGACGGATGGGACCATTGAGGTCAAAATTGTAGACAACGAGGTTCTCATCGCAGGAGAGCAGGGCACCGACTGGGTGCGAGCGGGTCTCTCCCGATCTTTTGAGGATGAGACAAGAATCTCCTTCGACTTCAAGGCCGATGACGCCTTCAACGTCCACCTCCGTATCGACGATGCGGTAAGCAGCGCCTTTTTCGAGCCCTACTGGTGGCCCGGCGGCTCCTGCCAATATGCCTCTTCCGAGGATGGCAGTTGGCCTGCGGATGGCTGGTCTGCAATCGACGGTTCGAATATGATCGCAGGAGAATACAACACCGTAGTGGTGGAGCAAGAGGGTACAGAGTTTACCGTAACCCTTAACGACGTGGTGGTCGGCACTATCACCAATAACAACCTGACCAACATCGGGAGCATACTCATCGCCAGCGATGCCGCGGCCGGTACCGCCGGAAGTCTTCACATCGACAATGTGATGATAGGGATTGTATATGCTGAAAAAGCCAAGAACCCGAATCCGGAGCATGGTGCTATCCACCCAGACACATGGGTAAACCTGAGCTGGTCGCCGGGAGATTTTGCCGTTTCGCATGATGTTTATCTGGGTGATAATCCTGACGATGTTAACGAGGCCACACGAGATTCAGAGTTATTCCGAGGCAACCAGGACTTGACATTTTATACTGCCGGCTTTCCCGGATATGCTTATCCGGACGGTCTTATTAATGGCACGACCTACTACTGGCGAATCGACGAGGTCAACGATGCTGATCCGAAGAGTCCGTGGAAAGGTGAAATCTGGAGCTTCTTGATTCCTCCCAGGACTGCATACGAACCCAATCCGTCTGATGGTGCTGAATTAGTAAATCTGAATGCGCGGCTTAGTTGGACAGCAGGTTATGGAGCTATATTGAGCACCGTGTATTTCGGCGAAGATTTTGATACTGTCAACAATGCCAGCGGGGGCCTCATACAGGGCAATACGACATATAATCCCGGCCCGCTTAAGTTGGCCAAGACTTACTATTGGCGTGTCGATGCGTTCGACGGTGCCGCTACGCATAAAGGCAAGATCTGGAGCTTCACTACCGAGGGAGCCGTTAGCGGCCCGAATCCGGCTAATGGCGATGTGGGTGTAAGTCCGACACAGATTCTTACATGGGATGCCGGAGCGGTTGCCGCTTCGCACGAGGTATACTTCGGTTCGGACGCGGATGCCGTAAAGAATGCCACGACAGCTTCACCCGAGTACAAGGGGCCAAAGGCCCTCGGCGAGGAGAGTTATGATCCTGGCAAGCTTACATTGAGCACGACATACTATTGGCGAATCGATGAGGTCAACGGCGTCAATCCCGATAGTCCCTGGGCCGGAAATGTCTGGAGCTTTACAACAAGTAATTTCTTTGTCATTGACAACTTCGAGATCTACGATGCCAACGACAACCAGATATGGTTCTCCTGGCACGATGGACTTGGTTATGGTACACCCGGGACGGCGAATTACTTTGCCGGCAACGGAACCGGGGCGGCTGTCGGCGACGAAAGCACTGCTTCCTATACAGAGGAAACTATCGTCCACGGCGGCAGTCAGTCTATGCCGATTGCATATGACAATAACAAGCAGGGCTACTCGAAGTATTCGGAAGTGGAGCTTACGTTAAGTGCCGTACGCGACTGGACTGCAGAAGGTGTTGCGGAATTATCGATCTGGATCCATGGTAATCCTGCATCTGTTGGCAGCTTCATAGAGGGCCCGGTCGGTACCTACACAATGACCGCATCCGGCGCGGATATCTGGAACGAGGCCGACGAATTCCATTTTGCTTATAAGGTACTCACCGGTGCCGGTTCAATTGTAGCAAAAGTCCAGAGTATCGATAACACAAACGACTGGGCCAAGGCCGGTGTGATGATTCGAGAGACGCTTGATCCTGAGTCAGCGCATGCGTTGGCTGCTGTGACGCCTACTCAGGGCGTTTCCTTCCAGCGTCGTGCCGACACGGGCGCTACAAGCACAAGCGATAACTCGGCGACACTTGCTGAAACCGCTCCGCACTGGGTGAAGTTAGAGCGATCCATATCCGGCAACATAACCATGTCCCATTCCACTAATGGCACTACATGGGAGACGCTGGGAATGCCGCAGATCATCCAGATGAGCGCGAACGTTTATATCGGTCTGGCGTTAACATCACACGATACCGCTCTAACGTGCGAAGCTGTGCTCTCCAACGTCACAACTACCGGTTCGGTCAGTGGGCAATGGGCGAATCAGGATGTCGGTATCACCAGCAACGACGCAGAACCGCTGTATGTGGCCGTGTCCAACATTGCAGGCGCACCTGCGGTAGTGGTTCACGATGATCCGGACGCATCAGTGACAGACGTCTGGACCGAGTGGATTATTCCGCTGCAGGCTTTTGCCGATCAGGGCATCAACCTGACAGATGTTGACAGAATTGCTATCGGCCTGGGTACCAGAGGCAATACGATGATCCCCGGCGGTTCGGGCAAGATTTACATTGATGAAATCCGGTTGCTTACGCCCGCTCCGGAACCAGAGCAGCAACCGTAAGCTGGATTATATGTAGCAGTTGAAGCTACGGATTTGGATCACATCGGGGTCTATGCCAATAAATTCGGCATAGGCCCCTTTTGCATTCCATATTTTTATGCTATAGCCCGGCCAAAATAAGCATAGTTCTCCACATTCCTTTATTATCGGGCTTTTTTCGTTGACAAAAGAATAGCTTTTTTGTTATAAAATATAGATTACAGAGTGCGTATGGAGCTGGGCTCGCCGGATGCAGGAATCCCATGCTTTTGTCGCCAGTAATCTTGTATTTGAATGAATGACTTACATTAGGCTTATGAGGAAAGCAGGTGATGTCAATTCGCAAGGAATCGTCTTTAGTAAAATAGATGTAATATTATCAAGATAACAATGTTATCGGCCGTTTTTCGTATAATCTTTTTCGAAGGAGGATCTTTATGTGCAGAAAAGGCGTTACTTGATTTAATTGTGTTATGGAATTGGCCGAAATAACTGGCAGTATGGCCAATAGTAGAAGTCAATCAAGTTAAGTCGCAGAGCGACTGATGATAAGGAGAAAGTATTATGAGAAATCAAGTAGTTTGGTTGGCAGCAGTTTTGTTGATAGGATTCATAGGAATCAATCCAAGCCAGGCACAAGACGAAAATTTGTTGGATAACGGTGGCTTCGAGAGCGGTGTCATGTCGCCGTGGAGCACATATGGCCCCGTTACCTCAGAAGTTGTTGATACATTAGTGGATGCAACGATTCCCGAAGATCCGATTGAGGGAGACTATTGTCTTCATATTGTGGTTCCCGAAGCAGGTGTAAATTCCTGGGATGCCGGCCTGCAGAACTCAAATCACGTTTTTGAAGCAGGCAAGTACTACACTCTTTCTGCCTTTGTCAAGAGTAAGGCAGGTGACCTGCAGATCCATTTCAAGCCGGAACAGGCTTTTGATCCATGGGCGGGATATGGTGACACAACCATGACCATGACTGAAGAATGGCAGGAATTTAGTGTAACAACTCCTGTTATGACTGAGAACGTGGATCCGGGGAGCATCACATTTCACATACAGTTTGCAGCGGGTGATTTCTGGATAGATGCCGTAAGATGGTACGAAGGTGACTATGTCGAACCTTCTTTCAGCAGTTTTAGAGCTCGCAATCCAATTCCTGAGGATAGCGCTACACATGCTGACACATGGATCAGCCTTTCGTGGGATGCGGGCAAAGCAGCAACCTCGCATGATGTGTACTTTGGCGACAATTATGACGATGTACTGGCGGGAACCGGAGACACCTTCCAGGGCAATCAGGGCCTGGGGCAGGCGTTCTTTGTCGTCGGTTTTCCCGGGTATCCCTATCCGGACGGCCTTGTATATGGCACGACATATTACTGGCGGATAGATGAGGTCAACGATCTTCATCCGGAAAGTCCGTGGGTAGGCGATGTCTGGAGCTTCCTGGTTCCGCCTAAAAAAGCCTATAATCCAGTCCCTGCTGACGGCGCCAAATTTTTAGAGCCGGATGTGGAACTTAGCTGGATGGCCGGTTTCGATACGAAACTGCATAATGTTTACTTCGGCGACAATTTTGACGATGTCGATGCCGGTACAGGCGATACCGCAAAAGGTCCCGCGGGCACGCCATCCTTCACTCTCGGAACTCTTGAGCAGGAAAAGACTTATTACTGGCGAATCGACGAATTTGACGGATTTGAGACATATAAGGGTGATGTATGGACCTTCACCACAGCAGGCACCGGAGGCGGCGTACGGGCGGATTATTACAAAGGAATAAATTTTGAGAATTTTATCCTGACACAAACAGATCCTCAGATCGACTTTGACTGGGGCGATCCCGGCGGACCCGATCCGTCGGTCGGCGACGACAACTTCTCAGTCCGGTGGACTGGTGAAGTAGAAGCGGCATTCACCGAAACCTATATTTTCTACCCCAGAACCGATGACGGCGTGCGTTTATTTGTGGATGGTCAACTGCTTGTTGACAACTGGGTTGACCGCTCAGCCACCGAAAACAGAGGAACGATCGACCTAATCGCCGGCAATACATACAGCCTGGTTATGGAGTATTATGAAGCTACTGGTGGTGCGGTCGCAGAGCTGCGCTGGGCGAGTCCCCGGACTCCAAAGCAGCTAATTCCGCAGGCGGCACTCGCGCTGCCTGTCAAAGCAAGCAGTCCTACTCCGCGCGGCGGTGCAGTCGATGTAAAGCAGACAACCGACCTTAGCTGGGGTCCGGGAGATGAAGCCGCTTCGCACGAGGTGTACTTCGGCACTGATGAAGAGGCCGTAAGAAACGCCACCACGGCTTCCCCGGAGTACAAGGGCACCAAGGCGCTGGGTAACGAGAGATACGATCCCGGCAAACTGGAATGGGATGCCACGTACTACTGGCGAGTCGATGAGATCAATACCGATAATCCGGACAGCCCGTGGGTAGGTAATCTTTGGAGCTTTACGACAGCCGATTTCCTTATCATTGACGATTTCGAGGGCTATAATGCCGGCGAAAACCAGATATGGTATAAATGGCATGATGGGCTTGGCTATGGCACAATGGGTGTAGAACCCTACTTCGCCGGTAACGGCACAGGTGCGGCTGTCGGCGACGAAACGACGCCTTCATTTACCGAGGAAACCATCGTTCATGGCGGCAGTCAATCGATGCCGATGACCTTTGACAACAACAAGCAGGGTTACTCGAAGTATTCAGAAACAGAGTTTACGCTGACGACCCCGCGTGACTGGACCGAAGGCGGTGTCAGTCAACTTTCGCTGTGGTTCCAGGGCTTCCCGGGATCTGTCGGCAGCTTCGTAGAGGGCCCGGTCGGCACATTTACGATGACCGCCGCCGGCTCCGACATCTGGGTGGTTGACGGCGTGGAAGCCGATGAGTTCCACTTTGCTTATAAGGTACTCACCGGTGCCGGCTCGATCGTTGCAAAGGTCGTGAGTCTGGATAACACAAACGACTGGGCCAAGACCGGCGTGATGATTCGCGAGACGCTTGATCCCGAGTCAGCGCATGCGCTTGCTGCTGTGACGCCTACTCAGGGCGTTTCCTTCCAGCGTCGTCCCAGCACGGGCGGTACAAGCACAAGCGATAACTCGGCGACACTCGCTGAAGTTGCTCCGCACTGGGTGAAGTTAGAGCGCTCCATATCCGGCAGCTTCACCATGTCCCATTCTACTAATGGCACTACATGGGAGACGCTGGGAATGTCCCAGAACATCCAGATGAGCGCAAACGTTTATATCGGTCTGGCGTTAACATCACATGACCCGGCTCTAACGTGCGAAGCTGTGCTCTCCAACGTCACAACTACCGGTTCGGTCAGTGGGCAATGGACGAACCAGGACATCGGCATCGCCAGCAATGCTGCTGAGCCGTTATATGTAGCTGTGTCCAACAGTGCCGGCCAGCCGGCAGTCGTGGTCAACGACAATCCCAACGCGGCCCAGGTCAACGCCTGGAGCAAATGGATAATTCCGCTGCAGGACCTGGCAGATCAGGGCATCAACCTGACAAATGTTGACAGGATTGCTATCGGCCTGGGCACCAGAGGCAATACGACGATTCCAGGCGGTTCCGGCAAGATGTTCTTCGATGACATCCGGCTCGAACGTACTGCTGCACCAGCCGTTAATCTACTGACAAACGGCGGCTTTGAAGATGGTGTCCCTGACCCGTGGTACATAGCCGACAATACTGCTGATGGTGGTGCTACCATAGAAGTGGTCGGAGATGATCCGGTCGAAGGCAGCTCTTGTCTGCATGTTGCGGTTCCAACAGCAGGCGCAAATTTCTGGGACATTCATATAAGCCAGGAGGGATATGTTTTTGAAGCAGGCAAGAGTTATACTCTTTCAGCCTTTTTCAAGTGCAATGAAGGCACGCTGGATGTCAATTTCAAGCCGGAACACGGAGCAGATCCATGGGAAGGTTATGGTGAACAGGTCATTACCATGACCGACCAGTGGGTGGAATACAGCATAACAACCCCTGTCTTTACTACAGATGTAAGTCCGGGAACAATTACGTTCCACACAGGTTTTGCTGCCGGTGAATTCTGGATGGACAATGTAAGATTCTACGAAGGCGACTATGTCCCGCCGGAATAAACAGATTGATACATGGCTGATTAAATTCCCGCTTTGACGGGAGTTTCATCGGAACTTGAATAACATCGGGGCCTATGCCGAATCGATTGGCATAGGCCCCTTTTGTTTTGACCGTTTTCAAGGTGGCTTAGCGGATTATTTACTCCTTCGATAATGTTAAAGTAACAGCAGGAAATGAAACTCAACTTTAACCGGCCCTGTTCGTGGCTTGAATAGTCGGGCGGTTCTTGTTATAATAAACTATAATTGAATATCCTTATTTCCGGCTCAGGGAACTGGTATACCCGGCTCCGAGACACATAAGACTCTTACATAATCAGGAGGATAGGTATGTTTAGATGTATTTTTTACTTATCAATAGGGATAATCTGTCTCCATCCTGTCATAGCCGCAGGCCAAAACGAGATAATGTCACTCTCACAGAATACGGACACGGTTGGCAGATATGAGAAGTTCGAGCTGACTTTCACGCTCTCGGAGGCTTATGACAATCCTTTTGATCCTGATATTGTGGATATCTCAGTTACTATCACCGCTCCCGATACGAGCACAAGTCTTGCTTATGCATTTTTCTACATGAACTACGACATCGTCGATGGGAAATATGTCAATGGGCACAATCCGTGCTGGAAAGTGCGTTTTGCGCCATCCCAACTGGGTAAGTATGCAGTCTCACAGATGGGTGCTCGCGTAGTATACTGTCATAAATTCAAGAGGTTCCCGGTTTTTGTCCGATAATTGTGGTATGGATTCAGACTGTTTTCAAAGGAGTGTGCCCCATGCCAGCAAAACTAATCAAACAAA
>Ga0307433_1000090_pt1 | contig 76163 bp, 103 predicted proteins | sample SalMarWE160210MG_FD_202166 | JGI IMG/M metagenome (GOLD analysis project Ga0307433, IMG submission 202166) | Salt marsh sediment microbial communities from the Plum Island Ecosystem LTER, Massachusetts, United States - WE1603-210 | ecosystem: Environmental > Aquatic > Marine > Intertidal zone >...
AAAGCGGCAGCCTGGTGGCCAGGGTTCCATTGGTTATGGTTGAGGTATCCATATCCTCGCTGAAGGTGAGGAGCAGGGTGTCGCCTATGTTGATGTCAGTGGAACTGTCGGCATCGGTCCAGGCGATAGTATCTAGCGTGGGTGGGGTATCATCAACGCTGGTAGTTGCCGTTCCTTCTTCTGTAACTGGGGTAGTAGCATTGTCATCGGTGGTTGTCCAATCCCAATCGTAGTCAGCTTGCGTCGACGGTGTGGTAGCGGTAAAGGTAAACTCTTGAGAGCCATCTAGTGCAATACCACCGCCAGTTGCAGTCCAAGTAATCACGTCCGGGCGTCCGTAAGCATCTGACGTGTGACCTTCAGTCCAATCCGTTGGTTCACCGATGGCGGTAACGTTATAGTTTGAGCCACCTGACCCCGAAGGCGGAACGTCAAGCGTCACCCCTACGATAGCATCCCCCGAACTGCCGTTTTCGACGGTCAGTGTGAATACCACAGAGGTACTCGCCTTACTCGCTCCTGGTTCCAGGGTTACTGTTGGAGTGTGAGCAGCTGCCACTGGCACTGCCATTACCAGACTGAGACTTAGCACCATTACTAGTGCGACAGCTGCCCGCCACATCAAGGTAAATTTACTTTTCACAGAATTTTATTCCTCCTAAAGTTGATTTTCACTTTCTGACCAACCTTATTAGCCTTCACATAGACAACACCTCCCTTTCATTCTTCGAAGCCGGGAGCACCTCTACCTGACCCCCTGTCTTCGCATCTGGATGAGATCCTCCACCATGGTGACTAGGTCCTCATCCAGCTCGGCGGGATACCTTTTCCGGGCGTACTCCCGGAAGTCAGGCAGGTCGCCGTTGCCCGACGGGTCTTTCTCGGCCAGCCCGGCCAACAGTTTATCGCGGATCAATATCAGCCGCTGACGGTAGCTGGAGCTCCCCTGTTTCCCGATTTCCAGCGTCAGCAGACTTACCAGCAGGGAAAGCTCGCCCTTCTCCAGCCTAGCTGACACCTTTACCCTCCATCTCTCGCTGCTTCTTCCAAGATGTCACCAGCTCCTGGAGCAGACCGTTATAACTCTGCCCGGGATGTTTCACTGAATCCAGCATTACCTTCGTTTCCCTTGAGATGCTCAGACTCACTCGCTTATTCTCTTCTTTCCCTTTCACGGCAGGTAAATCCCTCCTTCGAAAGGAACGTTTGGCCGGTCGGAGCACCCCGCCCGTCGACATGCCACTGACATAGCCGCCATCTGTATACAGCTGCAATGCACCATTGTCGCCATTCTTGCACATAATAATATTTTTGTCAATAGGCATTACCAGAATGTCGCCAGAGAACATAATACTTTAGTAGCCAGTACTTCAGCTCCCTCCTGTGCCCCAAAGCTCAAGAGGGAAACGAGCCGCTTCTTTTAGCGTGTTAATTTCAGGCAAGTTTACCCGACTTAAATATTATTATGTTGACCTCGTTACAATAGTGCCCGAAAGGAGGGCACACAAGAATGAAAAATAGCTTGGACAGATTTCTGCACTATCTTCACTTTGAAAATGGGTTTTCCCCTGGCACCATCAAAGCGTACCAGCTTGACATCGAAAGAGGGCTAATTCCTTTCCTGCATCAGCGAGGTAAATTTGAGGTAGGAGAAGTTACCAGGGACGATATTCGAGCCCATCTGGACTATCTGGCCACTGTCAAGCAGAATTCCAATGCCACCAGGGCTCGGAAGCTGGCGGCGGTAAAATCATTCTTCAACTATCTGATGGAAAACGAAGGGCTGGAAACAAATCCGGCAGCCTCGATAAGGAGCCCCAGGATTCCGCAGAAAGAGGCGGTGTACCTCACTGACGAGGAGTCTATCCGCCTCTTACAAACAATCGCACATAAGGCCAACCGACAGAGTCGTGAAAGGGACCTCGCCATGGTTGTCCTCTTTATGCATGCCGGACTAAGGGTATCGGAGCTGGTCAATTTGAAACTAGCGTGCGTTGACCTTGAGTCACGGCAGATAAAGATAACCCGGAAGGGGAATAAGGAGCAGTATCTCCATCTGAACGGTGAGGCAGTTAGCATGCTGGCAAGGTATCTGGCCAGCCGTCCAGAGGCTCAAAATGGCAATTTCTTTGTGACCAGTAACGGGGACTGTCTGAAACGCGTCTACATTTATGAAGTAGTGCGCAGATATCTGAAGCTGGCTGGCATCCACAAAGAGAAGCGAGGCCCCCATATTCTGAGGCATACCTTCTGCACCAGGCTACATCAGAAGGGGGTAGAAGCGTTCACCATAAAGGAGCTTGCCGGACACAAGAGCCTTAATACGACTATGAGATATGTTAAGATTGAGAATAAGGAACAGGCTGAAGCCGTTGACAGGCTGGAGTTTGGGATTCTTTGAAGATGCCTCTGGTATGCCAGGCTGGCAGAACGTGTATACCGGGCTAATCTTGGTGAACCTCGCTGATATCAGGCGTGCACTATACAGGGGATGGAGAAATCTTGACAGTTTGGCATTCGAAGTCTCATTATGTTTTTGGTAAGATAGAGATGCTGGTACATTACCCCGTTAACCGTTGGGAGGAGAGCATGGAGAAGATAATAAGAGCTAGATACAAGAGGGGGCTGATAGAGCCTTTGGAGAAGCTGGGGCTGGAGGAAGGTGAGGAAGTTAGAGATTACTGTCTCCTCTTTACCCGGGGCTGGAATGGCTCGAGAGGCGCTCAGGGCGACTGCCGGCGCCTGGAGAGAGACGGTCGATTGTGATGATCTGATTAAAGATATCTACCGGACCTGCCGGCTATCTGCCGCAAGGCCCGAAGTCAGGCTATGAAATACCTCGTTGATACCGATTGGGTGATCAATCACGTCAGGGGGTCCGAGAGGGTAAGCGGGAAGCTGGAGGAACTGGCTGCCGAGGGACTGGCCTTAAGTGTCGTCTCGCTGGCTCAAGCTCTAAAGAACCCGAAGGGGCAGAGTTTCATGGGCTTTGCCCATGGGTATCTAGAACCTGTTATCGTTGCGGTGCTCTCGCCCCTATCAAGGTCTCTTTCTCTGTCATTCCTGTGGTCTCCGCTATTCTGCCAACCTAAACGGCTCTCGCAATATTCTCAAGAGGGCCGTGAGCACATCCCCCCGGCCGGGGCACCTCTGACCATGCCCGTAACTCAATCTCTGAATTGGGAACCCCCGGACTTCAGCCGTGGGGAGTGTCAGGGGAGGCATTGGGCTGTGACCATTCTAGTTGACTCCCGCCAGTTTGGCATTCTTAATGGTGACGGTGGGATTGGGATTTCGTTTTGGAATGGGAAGCCCGCGCTCTTTGAGCAGGGTAGCGTGCTCCTCCATCCCCCATTTCGCTTTGTAAAGACAGTCCTCCACAGAGTGGCCTACGCCCGTAAAACCTTCTAAGTCTGGCGAATAGAAGGCAAAGAATGTTGGGTCTTCGGTTGCTTCTATTATCAGAGAATATTTCAAGTCTATCATTCTATTTTCCACCTTTCCCCTTCAAACCAGCCGCTTTCAAAATTGCGTCACAGGTACCCGTGGGAATTTCCCTAGAACCATGATAATCTATGCGAACTAGTTTATTCAAGCCCTCTTTGCCGTAGTAGCGGACAGAGCCCTTTTCTTTGATAAGCTCGAACCCGTTCCGCTCAAGAAGCCTGACCAATTCGCTGAACTTCATAGTTTATGAGAGCCATTCTCCAAGAGGCAGATACCCTGATTATAACATAACTTCATTGATGTCACTTTAGCCTGTCCATGATGTAAGCGGTGGTGATCATAAAAAACTCCACTGGATACCCGCCAGCTTGCTGGCGGGAGGAAAGTGGCTCGCCGTAAGGCGAGGCAAGGCTGCTTGCTTGAATAGAGCTTCGTCTTGTATAACTACACCATGGGGGTTAGAAGGACAAAGCATGCCGTATATGATCTGAAGTATCACCTGGTGTGGATACCTAAGTACAGGAAGGACGTATTGAGTGGTAAGGTTTCAGGGGTACTTGAAGGAAGTGTTTCAACAGATAAGTGAGGAGTATGAGTTTAGGATAGATACGATGGAGGTCATGGAAGACCATGTACACATATTTGTTGAAGTACCACCCAGATATTCCCCGGCACAAGCAGTGCAGATATTGAAGAGTATGTCGGCCCGTGAGGTATTCAAGAAGTTTCCGAGATTGAGGAAACAACTGTGGGCAGGGGAGCTTTGGAGCGATGGATACTTTGTTAGGAGTGTAGGGGACAAAGTCACCGCTGACATAATAAGGAAGTATATCGAATATCAAACCCATGAAGAGAACTCCCTTCAGCTGCATATGTTCGATAAACCTTAAGATGCCCCCCAGCTTGCTGGGGGGTAATTCACTGATATTCCTGGTAGTTCAGCAACCGTTGTCATGTTATCCGTCTGTTATACCTTAATAGCTATACTTTACACCAGACAGCCCCACAAATGGGTCTGCCCTGGTCACCGTTTCACTGGCCGCCAGTTGAGACCGCCGGTATAACCGTCCCCGCCATTGGAGCCAGTGCCACCGAGGTATCCGAACTGATAAAGGCCAAGAGTTCCTGGGTTACCATCTTTATGAAGTTGCGAAGTAAAAAGCATGAACCGGCAAGTTGAGTTCCCCGAAAAAACAACTTGGTACTGGCTATTGACACTTCACTACTAAATAGTTTATCGTTCTTGGCAAGAAAGGAGGTAGATAATGCAAGCCTATTGTGTCAAATGTCGCGCAAAGAAGGAAATGAAGGACGCTAAAGCCATAACCATGAAGAACGGCAAGCCAGCTACCCAGGGCATATGTCCTAGCTGTGGGACGAAAATGTTCCGAATAGGCAAGAGTTAAAGCTGACATTATAGATATTAAAATGCGGAGGGCTGGGTATCTTTACACAGATAGCTAGCCCTTTTTGTTGAAAGATTGCTCATTATGGACGAATACGAGAGCTTGAGACCATTCACGTTAAATGCTATTATGCTATTAGAAATAAGTAAAGTCTGTCGTCTGCTTGGATGTTAGCAAGAAATGCCCGACAAACTCGAAAGCAGCAGGCTAAATAAACCGATGAATAGAATGATGCTTACTCATGAAATCCCAGCAAGAGCTAAGCAGGAAGGGCTAGTAGAATATGCTGAGGGCCTTGCTGAATTGTATGCCAGGACCTATGGCACCGAAGTCAGGAAACTAAAAGGGCAATTCTTCACTCCTACACAGGTAAGCACATACATGGCTCGCCTGTTTGATGTACATCAGGGTACAATTCGCCTACTGGATCCTGGGGCGGGTACCGGAGTTCTTACTGCCGCCTTCTGCGAGCGTCTGTTAGATAGCGATCAGACTATAAACCTGACCATAGATGCCTATGAGAATGATCCCGCCCTTTCGCAGCTTTTGAGGATGTCTCTGCAAGCATGTAAGCTACAGCTCCAGGGGAGGGGGCATGATGTTAAATACAATGTCTACGAGCAAGATTTTATCCTTCATAATGAGGGGTATTTTAGAGGAAAGGATTCATCTGGGGAAAATACGGAGCGTCACTTTTATGACTTTGTAATCTCTAATCCCCCATATTACAAGTTAAACAAAGATTCTCCCCAATCTATGGCAATGATGGAGTTAATTTTCGGGCAGCCGAATATATATGCCCTTTTCATGGCATTATCCGCAAGCATGGTAAGACCTGAAGGAGAGATGGTATTCATCACACCGAGGAGCTTTTGCTCTGGGCTGTACTACAAGAGATTCCGTGAATGGTTCCTGAATAACGTTCAGATCACTAATATCCATATTTTCGAATCAAGAAAAGAGGTCTTCGATAAGGACGAAGTCCTGCAAGAGAACATAATCATAAAGGCGAAGAAACGAGAAACAATTGAGCAGGATATTGTGACTATCACCGTAAGCAGGAACAAAGATTTTGACAAACTGGGGAGAATCGAAGTTTTATCGACTGATGTGATACGCCACAGGAACCATGAAACCTTTATCCGGATACCAACCTCATCCGTCGATGTTGGTATTTTGCATGTTGTTGATAGGTGGCCCAGCACCCTAAGAGATTTAGGTTTGGAGATTTCAACAGGTCCAGTAGTCCCTTTTCGTGCTGAGAAATATTTACTCCCTGAACTAACAGAGCATCCAAAGTCAGCCCCTCTTCTGTGGATGCATAACATGCAAGGCATGGGTGTTGCCTGGCCTGAGAAGAAAAACGGAAAAGCGTCTGCAATCCGTGTATGTGATGAAACAGAGCCACTTTTGTTACCTGTTAAGAACTACGTGCTACTCAAACGCTTTAGTTCGAAGGAACAGAAACGTAGGCTGTACGCCTCTGTCTTGTTAGAATTCGAATTTCCCTATGAAAGTATGGGTGTTGAGAATCACGTGAACTATATCTATAGGCCAGATGGGAATTTGTCAGTCTATGAGGCCTTTGGTATCGCTGCGATACTTAACACAACCATAATAGATAACTTCTTCAGATCACTGAATGGGAATACTCAGGTGAATGCGACCGATATCAGAAGTCTGCCTTTCCCAAGCATTGACAACATCAGAAAAATTGGAGAGGTAGCGTTTAAATCACAGTCTTACGGGAGAGAACTCGATTTAGAGAGCACTGTCAGCAGGATTTTGTCAAACGAAACAAGGGCTAAAGATGAGTAAAATTGACGAAGCTATTGCTATCTTAGTAAGTTTGGGGCTGCCTAGAGCTCAACAAAACGAACGCTCGGCATTAACCCTCCTGGCGTTGATAGATTTACAAGAAGACGCTCCCTGGTCGAAATCCAAAAAGCGAATTATAAGAATTCATGATATTATGATTTTCATCCAGGAATATTATGGGAAGCAATATGCCGAGAATACTCGGGAGACAATAAGACGCCAAACGCTTCACCAGTTTGAGCAAGCTGGTATCGCTGTGAGAAACTCGGACAACCCGCTAAGACCAACAAACAGCCCTAAAACAGTTTACGCAATCGCAGATGATGCTTTAGAGGTAATAAAGCAATACGGCGTTGCCACCTGGGAAGCTGCACTAGCAGAGTTTGTGAAGAACAAAGGCAGGCTGATTGAAAGATATGAGCAGCGGAGGAAAACGAATCTTATACCTGTTGATTTACCCAATGGTACACTCGTTAATTTTTCACCAGGGAAACACAATGAACTTCAGGTAAAGATAATTCAGGAATTCCGAAAGAGATTTTGTCCTGGCACCAAAGTGGTTTATGTTGGCGATACTGCCAGGAAGCTATTACACGTAGATAGGGATTTATTAGAGCAACTGAAGATCCCGATCACAGAACACGATAAACTACCGGATGTTGTGCTTTATGATCCCGAGAAGAATCACTTATTCTTGATAGAAGCTGTTACAGCGCATGGTCCACTGTCCCCTAAGCGTCAGATAGAACTGGAAGAAACTTTAAGGAATTCCAGCGCAAAAAGGATATATCTAAGTGCATTTCCGGATTTCCGTGAGTTTAAGCGCCATATTGATAACATCGCTTGGGACACTGAGGTATGGATAGAAAATAATCCTGACCACATGATTCATTTCAACGGACCCCAGTTTTTCACCGTGTATAGTTGAAGAGATTTTCCTCTTGACGAGATGAATCAGCAGTATTACCAGTATAGTGTACGCGAGGCATACCCTGCTGTCTCAACGAGCCTTTTCATGCCACCTCCCTGATCTCGTGTAATGAAAACAAGATTATATTCAACAGCAACACTGACTATCCAGAGATCGTTTTCTTGTATGCCTAGTTCTTTGCCTGTAATTGGGTTAATAAGATCCTCGACATATCTAGCTAATTTGTTCCGCCTTTTTTTAGGGGAGTATTTTATGAGGAGTTTGGCTCTGATGTTAGAGTATGCTTCGCTAGTATGATAGTCTATTTCCAGGCATTCATATTGTGCCATGGCGTCTCGTACCCTAACTTGGCGCTCATGGTTGACAGAGGGCGCAATTTTCAACCCACATTCGACCTCGCCTACCAAAACCGGACATATATAGAGAACGGCTTCGCCAAGTTGCTCAAGGTGCTCCCTGACTTTATCATGTTCACGATGCCCTTTATCAAAAACAGCGCTGGCAACACTTGTATCAAGAAGGTACCCTTCTTCTACACTCATTTCTATTTATTAGACCTTTACTCCAATTCAGAAAGGGCCTCTGATATAATTGGGTCATCTATCACTGGGATACGAGCTAGCGTATCTTTAATACTAGCTTTTTGAAATTCATGTGATATGTATCTGTGCCAAGGAATAAACGGTTTAAAACTCGACGGATAGTATTCAGTAAACTCAATTGGACCAGGTCGGTAATGCCCTCGAAAGCAATCGAGAAGCTGACGTTCGAGTCTTGGCGATAGGTTATAGGCACGTAGGATTACAGCATCAATCTCAGCTAGTAACTGGTGGCAATTTTCTTTAGCCTTGACTTCTTCGAACGGGTTAGCGAGCCATTCATGTCTGTATTGAATGTAAGTCCTTATCAGGTTGATTAGACCCTCAATGTCTGGCCCATCAAGTTTTGGAATAGGGATATCTTCTACGGTCACCTTGCGATTTTCGCGACTATCGTAGGTCCACAGGTAGGCATTTGCCACGGGTGCATTAAGAAGGGCTGCCAATACCTCAACAGGAATATCAACACGTGGCCATATCCCGAAGAAGTTCTTGTAGCAAACCAGACCGTCATAGTCTGGTGAAGCTGCAATTCGCCACGGACCTCGACTGAGCCTTGCTGCATTGGCGATGACCTTTGGTTTGCTCCAAGGATAGAGGTACGATTTCCTACGCATTATATCGGGATTAGTATTCATAAATACACACTCGTGAAGAACAAAAGGCTCAAAGCCTCTATCCACATTATCTATCGCTTTTTGGAAACCCTCTCGGGGTTGTGAGGAAACAAACTTTTCCCTGTTTAACTTGAGTGGAGGGTTGTATTCAATACCTCGGTGCACTTCTGCAACACTACCAAAGCGCTCGCTTGAGCGTAGCCGCTCCCAGACTTGTGACAGGGGCGGTTCCCATAGGTCAGTCCGCTCTAAATCAATAGTCGGGACATCACGCTCAGTTCGGTAACTGGATATTCCGCGGTGCTTGAATGTCTGGAGGTCCTCTTTCTCGACCAATGCAGAGACAATATGGATACTATCGGTCGGCTTGCCTTCGGCCAATAGAAGGACAGCTTCTGCATCAGAGTGTCTGAATACCTTATCAGGCAGGGCGACTAACTCAAGACGGCCATATGTCGAACCAAGCGTTGCCCTGAGTTCACGATAAGCATAGCCGGTTATAAAAGTCCTCGGTAAAACGAAGCCTAACAGACGTGGCTTTTGAGGATGGGTAACAATACGACGCAATATTTCCAGTGGCTTATGAACGGAAGAAAGGTTAGGATAGGCAAGCCTCTCGTCCGCAGTAAAGTCTTCGAAGGGAGGGTTACACAGAACTACGCCAGCTTTAGCAATCTCTTTATCAACCAGTGAGTCCTGAAATGCGTCCCCTTGTATTAGCTGCCAACCGTTGGGATTCGGATAATCAGCAAGCATGAGCGACAAGCGACCCACCTCCCAGGCAAATTCCTCCTTTTCGATACCCGAAAACCTTTGAACAAAATACTCATGGCGCTCTTCGGTACTCATTGACGGTGGCAGTAACTCCCGCAGACGGCGCATCGCTGCTACTAAGAACACAGCATGTCCGGCAAATGGTTCAAATACAACTCGTTCATGTTCCTCTAGCTTATCAAAAGGTAAGTGACGTACTATGTACTCAGCTATGTATGGGGGAGTGCCATGAATGCTGTACAGGGCTCGCAGTTCCTTACTAACAAAGGTATTCTCATATACATAGGCCAATGCCTCAACCGAAAGGTTCTGGAAGTAGAATGCACTTCTGATGTTGTTCCACGCAGCAACCTGAGTGGCGTAATCTTTTAAGACCGGCTTTGGTGCAGCCTCTCCGAAATAGAAGTCTTCAACCGATTTTATTACTATATGGGGGTCGTCATTTAACCAGTTGCCCGGGTAGTTCCGGTCACTGAGTATTTTGGCTGCGATGAGGCGAAACAAAAGGCGTACTAACCCGGGGTAATCAGGCTTGGTATTTGGATTGCTCAATTTATATTTTTCCACGGCAGAAGCCACAGTGCGCCGTAGCAAACTATCTAGTTTTTCCTGAACTTCTCCATCGATGAGAGGAAGCAGTCCAATATCAAAGAAATCCAACTGGGCCGCAAAATCCTCTTCTCCCATAGACTTCGCCCGTAAAATTTGGTCTGGAGACCAGTCCTGCTTATGAGATTCAAATAGTCCTATTATATGCTCGGGGCTTATGGCTTCAAGCCATTTAGGGTCACCCTGGCTGGTCATCATCCATCGGTGTATTTTATTCTGCCGTATCTCGATAATGTGAGGAGCTCCTAGCGATCGATAACTGGACACCAGGGGTATTCCCGATTGGCCGTTGGAAATAACTACTCCAAAGCACGCGTTCTGGTAAGAAGGGGGTTCCTGAGCGAAAGTAGCCAAGGGGACAGTTCGCACTGAGCAACCTGGCTCTACTGAGTAGGCAGGCTCTAAGATATCTGCAAAGCCATACTCCTCCTGGAGCAGGTTTCCCTTATAACCCAGGAGCTTGAGCCCCTCCTTTACCTGGCTATAGTGTTCACTCACGGGCATGTTCATAAATCATCGCCCCCATTTTGCCTTATTTCCTGTGACTTTGGCAAATGAGCTCCACGCCGGGAATGGCTACGTGGTGTCAGCTCAATATCTTTGGCGACAAGAGATATGCTCTTTTTTATCGCCATAACGTCGGCATCCGGATGGGTTATAACAATGACAGACCCGGCGCCAAAAACATCAACTTCACCGTTAAAGCCATCCTCCACCATAGATTTAGGAAGGTAGAGCACCCCGGTCTTAGGATTTATCTTGATCTTTATCCTCATTGATGTTCCCCATGCATGTTTATCCGTTGATTATAAACGATAATTCGTTGTTTATCAATGCCTTTTCAGTTGACTAAGAATGTTGTGAGGACAGTTTGACTGTAGCTATAAGAGTGATCTCTTAACAACAAAGCTATAATTTCGCTCAGATCGGACGATTGCTTTGCAAAGCAAGTCTATAGGCGTTAAACTGTAATTTGAGCATCCAACGGGAAAGGGGATGAAGCCTACATGACGCCTAGAAAACCCCGAGGACCAATAAGTAAGACCGTAAAGGAGTTATGTGTCAGGCTGTGCCTTATGAATGGCAGTGAAACCGAGTTTAAACAAGGCATCAAGCAGCTAGTTGAAGCAAATCCACACTACCAGGCCATAGGTACTTCACTCCAGAAATGGGCATTGGAATACTGCAAAGATGATGTGGAGCGACTATGGGAATTAGCCGACCAAGTGGATACAAGGATAAGAAAAGCCTGGGAAAAGTACCGGGACGGTTTTTAAATAGCTAACAAGAGAAGAGTTCTAGCATCAATAGCTAGCGCATGAATTTATGTATGGAGGAGGTTATCATGGCAAAATGGGCTGATTTCGGGATCTCGGCTGTTAGGTACAGCACTGATGAGACACACATAGATAAAGTTAAAGTTCATGAAGACAAAGACACGACAATGGGCCCGGGTGTAGAAAAAACAAGAAAACAAGTAATAGCTGGAATGAAGCTCGGCCAGACTTATGTCACAATCCTGAAGGGGAGCGATGAGAAATGGAAGAGGGGGCAGGACATACATATTATCGTGGTTGATGGTGAGGAATTCATCCGGACTGACGCAAACCAGAAAAAGAGCGATAATCTGGAGAATCTGCCTGAATTCTAGGCCCGAAAGATGGCCTGGAAAACCTGAGGGGAAATGGATGGAGTATAGTATAAACAACATCCAGAGCCTGGAAGATATTGAACGCCTTATCAGAGATAGAGTGGAGGAAGGCCCAACTTTAGACTACAAGAGTGACCTTGGTAGTAACAAGGATATCGCCAAAGATATTAGTGCCTTTGCAAATACTCTGGGAGGCATTTTAGTCTACGGAGTTAGTGACGTTGATAGAATCCCTACTGGATTTACCTGGCTCAGTCCGCAGCTCAGGGAACTAATCGTAAACCGCTTTCCTCCAGGCGAAATGTCTGAGTTTGTTATAGTTGTTCAAATTCCTGCGAGTCCCGAAGTCTTACATATGGCAGACTACAGATATTATAAACGGCAAGGTTCTGAATCTGTCCCGATGGAGGATTATGAAGTTAAGACAGCCATGTTTAGAAAAGGTCTCAAATCCGGTCTACTTGCGGAAGTTAGAGAGAATTCTGCACTAGCCAGGCAAACTCTTGAATTGATCGAGGTAATATATAGGATTTCTGAACCTAAAGACAGGGGCATTCTTGCTTTCATCCCATTCCATAACGATGCTTGGAAGGCGCTGCTTGCGTCTGGGTTGTTAACTTCCCTTGACAATAACCTAATTGTCAGTTTGACTCAAGCTTATGCCATAATCCATGAGGTGAATGCTTTGATCGAATGGCTCAAGATTGGCAGCCCTCCAATAGTAAGAACTCCCTCTTATATGTCTTCGGTCAAGAGCGGAACATATTTACCTGCAATCGTGAGGGACAAGGTTACAAAGCTATTAGGTCTGCTAACTACGCTCGAGAACTCACTGTGACCCATCTCTAAATTCTGAGGTCAAGACCCGGCTGTTTGTCCAATTCTAGGTTATTCCCCTTCTCTCTACTCTCTCACGCAGCACCCAGACCAGCGAGAATCTCAGGGCAATCTCAAAGGCCATTTCTTTCACATCGCTACTCCAACTTCATCCGCCAACGCCCAGCATGCTAGGCAGGCTTTTCAAAAGCTTAATGCTTCTACGCAGGTCAGTCTCTCCCCTTGGAGGCTTGTCATGACTGCCGGCGGCCGTCATTTCCAAGATATCCTTCAGTTTTTCCCCCAGCCCAGGAGCTTTTGCCTCAATTATCTCGCCGGCACCCTGGTTCCACATATATTCCGCTGCCTGATCTCGCCAGGTTTCGGGGTTGAAATCGGGTGAACCGTATTTCTTGTATACAACCGTATATAGCCTCTCAACAGAAAGCCGCAGAAATCGCCAAGCCTCTGCCAATTGTCCTTCGTCTATCCTCTTTTCCGCCAGCTTGAGCCTCTCGGAGAAACGCCGGTTCCCTTCCTCAACCACGCAGCCCTCCCGCCTAGAAAGGCGAACTGACATGGTCACATAACCGGGACGGTCATAGTGGCAGTGGCTGACGTCTCTGGCAAACATATCGTTGTGGGTAAGCAGAATCACCTGAAAGCCTTGGTCTAAAACGTGTGTCAGCACATCTTCAGCGAAGGTTCTGAAGTGCTCCTCGTCCATGGACTGAACTGGATCATCGAAGATGAGCAACTTGTGGCCGAGCAGTGTCGAACGGGTCACGAAGGCAGCGATTCCTAGGGCGTTCACTTGAGATTCGCTAAATACCCTCAGTGCGTCGACCTCCTTCTGTTGTCGCCCATCATCAAGTACTGCCTTCACCTCAATCTCTACGGGGAAACCTCTGCCGCTCGGTGGGGGAATGTGCAACTGGCTGAATGAGGAATACTGGTCCGCCCGCAACGCACTCCAGACCGTTTCAATGCCCTGGTTAAAGGCGGTTCGCCTGGACTCTAGGAACTGCTTGCGGTATTCCATAAGTGCATTTCGGACGGTCTCCAGATCCCTTTGCGCTCGCCGCTTTGCCTGCTCCCAGCGGAGGTCGGCCGCTATTCCAGCGATGTTGTTGAAACAGGCCAGCCAGGACTCGCGTAGCCTGTAGGCAGGGTCAACGCTCGCGGCCGCGCCCACGGCAGCCTCAACCGTTCGAAGAGCGTCTCGATACCTCAGGGCTGCTGGTACCAGATTCTCCAAGCCGATAGCCGTCTCACGGCATTGTTTTATCCAGGCCTCACACTCCTCTTGGCTAGTCGGGAGTATGATACCCTTAATCAGCATTTCCCGGGCACTGGACTTGGCCTCTCTCAACCGCAGGTCGTCTTCCTCTTTTATCTTCCTGAGTCCCTGGACGGCCTGCCCTAGCTCCTCTTCGGTTTCACGCAGGGACTCCTCGAAATCTTGCGCTGAGGGAAGCATCGGTAGGAGTTCGTCATGCTCCCGGATCGCTTTCCTTACTACCTCCAGCACGGAATCCATCGCCTTCTGAAGCTCTCGACGTGCCTGGGATTCAGCCTGCTGTACAGGCATCCAGCTCTCCACCTCAGCAACTCGACCGGCACTAAGCGTCTTCACTTCCTGATAGGCACATAGCGGGCAGGTCTGCTCAGCCGCCTCGCGCTGAATAATCTTTTCATCCAAGAGAATCTTTAGCGCTCGAGAGATGGCGATTCGGTCGCTGCCAACAGAGCGTGCCGCCTCCCTTCCTGCCTCGTATGCCTTCCATGCTTCCTGAACATTAATACTAGAGCGGGCTACTTCTTCGGCATAGGCGCTTTGGTACTGGTCATCAAGAACCCTTTGGGGTCTCAGCTGACCCAGGAGAGGGAAAGACCTCTGTCGGGACCGGCTCTGTTCCTGAGCTAGTGTTGTTCCGATTTCTTCAAACTGGCTCGACTCGCCAACGATTCCCGGCAATTCATGGCGGGCAATTACTGTCAGAGACTGCGCTATACCGGTATGGAGTTCGTTAGAGGTAGTTCGGGAGGTCCGCCTGAAGGTGCTCTTGGAGGGTTCTGCCTGCACCATCGCCCCCAGTGTGTCCCAGGTTTTAAGGGCAACGCTGCCCGTGGTGCTGGGAAACTCAGGCAGCCGGGCATCCCCGATCACCGTCTTGCTGACGAGAGACGTGAGTTCATCCAGATGGAGCAAACGTTCGAAATACTGGCGGCGCTCCCTGGGAGGGCTTTCCACGAAGAAACGAAGGGTGTGCTGCATCAGGATAGGAGGCACGGAGGCGAAAAGTCGGTCCAGCATCTCACGTTCCTCCCGGTCAGCGAGTTCTCCATCATCCATGAAAAGGATGGACAGACATCTGGAGGTGGTGGTAGTGCCGTAGTCCTCTTTCAGCACCCGGCGCAGGGTGAAGGTTTCAGCTTTGCCGCTGATCACGGAGGTAAAGGTTGCGCTGACCCAGGTTTCATCGTCATCAGGACGGAACTGGTTGGAGACGCAGTTCTCAAGCTCATGGGGGCTACCCAGTTCCATACTTTCTCGCCGTGACAGACAGCCAGTGAACAGCCACTCCAGTGCCTCTGCCAGGCTTGTCTTGCCCGAGGTATTTCGACCGTCGATGACCACCAAATCGCTATCTATGAGGATAGGCTGTGGCGTGTCTCGAAAACCACGGAAGTAGTGGGGCTGAATCGAAACCAGACGAATGGGCTGTGCTAGCAGTCCCCCCTGTGCGGCAGGCGGTGGAGCCGGTAACTGAATTTCATCTGAAGGAGACAGTGTCTCGTTGAAATATTTAGTTGCCCGCGCCTGAAACCATGTCTCGAGCCAGTCCACCTCATCTGAGGCTCGTACCCCTGGATAGGTACGCACCAAGTCTCCGACGGCACCCGGGACCCTTGCCAGGAGGCAGAGTGCCTCGTCGCCGGTTGGATGGTACTGCTCGCCGACCGGACACATTTTTCTTCATACCCCAAGCTAAATTCGCCAACTGCCGCTTGGACAGCTTCTGTCACGAATATTAACCTTTTGTCAACGTAGATGTCAATGTTGAGCGCTCCCAGCCATTACCGCGGCTATGCCTCTGTCCGTTGTACAGCCGGTCTAGGGGATTGAACTGCTCGTGTGATGCAAGCGCCCTCTGAGTATCAACATAACGGGAATACTTCAACACCATGGTCAGGGTGGTATGTCCCAGAAGCAGCCTGAGGGAGTTCAGGTCGCCGCCAGCTTCCAGATAGCGGGTGGCGAAATAATGCCGGAAGCGGTGGGCGCCGCCGCCGCTGGTGACGCCGGCCCGCACCTTGAGCCGGGCGATCATTATCTTCACCGAGTGCCGCGACATCGTCTGGCCGCTCTCCGTGCTCCACAGGGCATCGCCTCCGCCAGGCCTCACCTGGATGTAACGACGCAGAGCCTTCTTCGCCTCGCCGTTGACCGGCACCACCCGCTTTTTGCCTCCCTTACCGAGCACCTGAACCTGCTGCAGCCGGGGGTCGAAGTCATCAAGACTTATCCCGGTAAGCTCTTCCAACCTGAGCCCGGTGGCCACGAAGAGTGAGATAATAGCCTTGTTGCGAATGCCCAGATAGGCGTAGCGAAAGCGGGCATCCTCGTCGCACACCCGCAGCATGGCATACACCTCCTCGTCGCTGTAGGGTTCCACTTCCTTGTAGTGAGGAGACCCCAGCTTCAGGCGTTCCAGGGGGTTGTGGTCCAGGTATTCTTCGTCCCGGGCCCAGTTGAAGAATATCTTCAAGGCTTTCCCGTAGTGGTGCACGGTGGCCGGGGAGGCCTTCTTGCTGGTGGTGCGGCCCCACGGCCACCGGGCATCCTCGTTGGCTACGTAATCGAGGAAATCCCGGATATGGTCGCGGGTAAGGTCTGCGGGCCTGGGAAAGGCCCTGGAACGGGCATAGTGCTCGAAGTTGCCGAGGAGGTTGGCGTAGTAGTCGCGGGTTCTTTCCGACAGGTTAGGCCGGCTGATAAAGCGGGTGATCAGGTCGCGGAGCGTCCTCTGTTTTATAGTGGTGTTTACCATGGTTCATTTTTGCCCGTCCCCCAGGTAACCTCTTGCGGTTTACAAATTGTAAATCCTCGTTGTATACTTTGCAAGCAGGGCGAACCTTCTCAAGAAAAGGATACTGGCTGAGTTCTTTTGTTAAATTTAGCTTCAAATTTAGCCAATTATCCTAAAATGATTAAAAGTCAGGTGCTCTGCCAACTGAGCTAACGGCCCTCAAGAAATCGCTAGGGGAGGGTATTTACCTCCTTTTTAGCTTCAAAAATCTGTATAGAGTAATTGACATTCTGGATAAACATTTGGGCAATTCTGGTTGATTTTTTCAAGTCAGGGATACAGTGTGTATTCTTTTGTCGTCACCTTTCTTCGTTCTCTTAGACCAATCACCCCCTCTCTTGGCTATCCTACTTGACAAAACGGAGACCCTAATCTACAATTGGTTACCCCGGGCAGAGCCCTAATTATTAGCAAAGGAGGATTGCCCGTCCCCCAGGTTCTAATCAGGACTCTGCCCATACCCGCTGGAGACTTCCTCTACCTGCTTGGCAAACTCCTCCAGGATTTTCTGCAGTTCCGGGCTCATGTCGGCAGCCCTCTCCACAAGCTGGCTCAGTAACTCGGCTCGCCTCGGGTCACCGTCACCACCCGTGCGCTTCACATCCTCATAATGGAACTTCATGTGCACGATTGCCGTGAGCGACTTCGGCATCCCCGTCATTTGGGTTTCTCCATCCTCGCCAGGTACTCGGCAAAATCCGCCATCAGTTTGAGCTTGGCCTCATCAAAGTTGGCTACCATGTCGATGAGCCGCCCCAGTGGCTGGCTCATATCGCCAGACCGCTCTGTTCTGTACCCGGCGAGGATGAGCAGGCTGTCTTCCAGAGCCAACGCCTGCTGGCCGTCTCCAGCAAAGGCGTGTGCTAGCTTCTTAATCGTGTCCGGAGACGGAGAGGCTCCCCTGATAATACCCTCGATGGTGCCGTGGCTGAGGCCAGCCTTAGCCCCTGCTTGCCTTAGAGAGAGGCCCTCCCTCTGGCACGCCTCCTCGAGCCACTGCCCGATGCCGGAGTTCTGGTTTTGCATCCGATCCCCCTTGCCACAAAAATATTTTACTCAATTTTGTTGATATTATACCACTCTCCATCTCCAGTTTGTCAACGCCAGTTGCTACCGAGTGTGGTGAGGGGGCTTGACAATACGGAGACCTAATTATACAATATGTAACTGTCAGTTTCCTTCTGGGGGTAAGCTATGCCACAACATCCAATGTTCGTCAAGTACACACGGGATTGGCTGCACGAGCAAACAGGCTTCTCCAAGGGATATCTCAGCCGCGTTGCCACCGGGAAGGTCCCCTTGAGCCGTTCCTTTATCGAACGGGTCTGCTTCAAGCTTAACCAGCCCGAGTCAGAGCTATTTCTGCCCGATGCAGCACCCTCTAGGTCTTCTGGACACAATCGGTAGTCCGCAAGCTCTTGTCTCTATATAGACGCCTCACCGCCTCCAAGTCAATGAGGGAGGTAAAGATGAAAGCCGACGGGTTTTTTCCCCGGAGGACACAACCATCGGCGAGGGGTTGGAGGAGCTGGCAAAAATCTCTGAAGGGGGAGACGGCGTTATGCCCGAAGAAATCCACGGCCTAAAGTTCTGTGTTATCTGCGGCATACCTCATGCCAATGGCAGGGATCTTACCTGCTCTCAAAAATGCCATGACGAGTTGGTGTCTACCCTGATTGCCAGGTTCGGTGAATTCAAGAAAGTCGTCCGGGTGCACACCGGCAAAGCTTACAAAGTGCCCATCAGGGATATCCTCGAGGAAGGAATCAGGGAACAGGACCTCGACCGGTACCCGCTCTGGGAGGAAGAGAGGGGGTAGCGTATAAAGGCAACTGGCATGGAGACTTGAAATCTCCATGCCAGTTTTTAACCTTTTAGGGAGGTAAGCCGATGGATACGGCAGCTGCGGTGCAGGCCTTTCTCTACAACCGTCGGTCGCTCAACCGGCGGCCAACGACGATCAAATGGTACGAGCGCAATCTCAAGCGCCTCATCGCTTTCTCCCCGGAGCTGCCCACCGAGCCGGAGCCGCTGGAGCAATTCCTGGCCGAGGTCGTCCCGGACCACCAGGAACAGACCAGGCACGGCTACTATCGCACTCTCAAAGCATTATACCGCTTCACCTGCCGGCGGCGCCGCCTACCTAACCCGATGGACCTGATTGACCCGCCGGCCAAGCACAAGAAGATCAAGGCCAGCCTCACCGCCCGGGAGCTGATGACGCTGCTAACTAAACCCCCCGGAGTGAGGGACATGGCACTCCTAACTTTCTTGGTCGATTCTGGCTGCCGCGCCGGCGAGGCGGCGTCTCTGCGCCGGCAGAATATATTCGACGGCTATGTCGTGGTGGATGGGAAGACAGGGCAGAGGTTTGCCTTCATCTCCGAGGAAACACGCTGGCTTTTGCTCAACCTGGTGGCCACCAACAACGGCTGGTCTGACTACGTGTTTCTGGGGCAGAGAGGGGCCCTGACTACCTCCGGCATCTACCGCGTCGTCAACAAGCATCTGAGGGCAGCCGATATCACCCCTCCCAAGATGGGGCCGCACCGGCTCCGCCATGCCTTCGGCAAAAATTACATCCTGAACGGCGGCGATACCCGTTCCCTCCAGGAAATAATGGGGCATGAGAATATCTCTGTCACCGAAGAGTACGTCGAACTCTCCCGGGAAGAGATTCAGGCCAAACACCACCGTTTTACGCCCTTGAGGTCGGCGCATGCCGCTACCCAGAGCAGCCTGTTTACTGATGACGCAACTCGCCAAGTCTTAGAGGAGGCCGAAGAGATACTATCAGAGAGTCAACCGCCGACGACGTAGCCAAGAACTATTTCGTAGAAGGTAGAGATGCTAAGCAACAGAGCCAGTGCCGAGATAGCCAAGTTCTCGGCGAAACCGATAACTGAGCGGCTGAAGTTCACCGCTTACGAGCAGGTGGTCGAGAATTTCTGCCGGCGGCATTGCGGTAAAACCCCAGACGGGGAGCTCTGCTTCCTGGCTGCGGAGATGCACAGACAATTGCTTTGGTCCCTGTTCCAGTCCTACAGCCGGGAAAATTGAAACGAAAGGAGAAGGGCTGATGCTGGGAATCGAGATTACGACGCTACTCCTTGTCTGCCTCCTGATAGGTCTGGAAGTGTCGAAATTGAGGTTTTAGGATGAGCGAACTTCAAGACGAAATAAGAAGGCAAGAGGGAGATCTGGCCAAGCAGCTTTCAGGGACAATGCCGGCTATCGAGGCGTGGAAGAAGGCGAGGGAGATCATCAACAGGCAGGGCATCACCAAGATAGCCAATGGAGAGTGCCTCACCGGAGCCACCAACCCGATGGCCTGCACATTCTGCCCCTACGGGCACATGCTTGAGTGCCACTACCCGCTGAGTTGCGAAGAAGCCAAGTGCAGCCACTACCAAGAGATGGAAGCCGGCGAAACAGAGACAGATACCGAACAGTTGCTATGGGATATCGAGTGCTGCTCGGGCACTGGTCACACCGTCCGGGAAGGAGGCAGCCACATCAACATTGTCGTGCTGAATAAGAAAGCCTTCTCGAAGTATATGAGGGCCTACGACATCTGGCTCGACGGTAAGGAGTGCCCGCCCCGGGCAGCGGCCGCGCTCTGTGACAAGTGTCTACGTGAGAAGCGGGAGCCGGTCTGGGCGCTGGTCAGGGACGGTGATGATAAGCCGATATATCGGATACCGGTGGCCGAGCTGGGGGACTGGTCGTATGAGTGAAATGAAAGACTGGGTATGGCCTTGTGCGAAAAAGCGGCCAGCCTTTGCGGCGAAAACTTCAGGGAGGCCCCTTGGAATTAGACCAAACAGTAGCCGAAACTGTAAAGGCGGTAACCATGGAAGTTAAGAAGGATGAGATAACTGATGAGCAATACGAGGAGATGAAGAAGATAGTTGCCACCCAAGTATGTGCCCAGTGTGGAGGCGAGCTCACTATCAGGACTAACCCTGAGACAGGAAATCTTGAGGTCTGGTGCCCGCACAACCCGGACCACCACGGCTATGTAGAACGTTTGACCTACACACAGGCTATGCGCCGCGGTGAGGAGGTCCACCCGGCAATCCGGGCGAACATCGAGCGCAAGATGATACTACCTGGGGGGCAGCCGGTTGGGGTAGCCCTCTCAATGATTCAGACCCGCTTCCCCAGGGCGGATATGGACGAGCCATCGGCGGCTCTATTCCTGTGGGATTGTGTGCGCTTGGATCTTGACCCCTTGCTTGGGGAGATATTCCCGGCGACATTCAAGACAAAGGCCAAGGATGGTATCGAGAAGAGGGTGGTGCAGCCTATCATCAGCGAGGATGGCTGGCTGTCGCTGGCCGCTCGGAGCTGCGCCGAGGCCTGGGCGGGGCCGCCAAAGACCATGCGCCTTGAAGAGTATCTCCAAACTCAGGATGCCTACAAGGGAAAGCCCTACACCGAGGTCAAGGAGATTGCCAAAGAGATAAAGGTTGACCTATGCAAAGACCCCGAAGCCTATGTATGGGTCGCCATTGGGCACCGCAAGGGCCAGGAGGACACCGTCACCTACGGCTGGTACAAGAAGTCCGAGGAGGGCGTTGTTGCCAAGAATCTCCCCGGCAACCAGGCCCGGGTCCGCGCCATAAAGCGCTGGGTCCGCGAGGTCTTCCCCGAGGCCAAGGCCAGGATGAAGGAGATGACCGCCACCTGGATGGAACGTGCCGGCGACGTGCGTGACATCAGGAATGTCATCGAGGCTGAATACCACATAGTTACCGAAGAGCCCCCTCCCAAGCCTGGAGTTGGTGAAAAAACCAGTGAGGCAGCCAAAAAAGTAGGTGCGGCCGCTCCTACTAAGCCCAAGGCACAGACAGAAAAAGTAGAGACATCTCCAACTGCTGAAGAGAAGACGGAGACAATCGAGGGCGACGGCTTCAGTATCGACCTTGACTGGCTCAACGAAAGCCTAAATGCCTTGAAGTGGTCCGAGGAAGCCACCAGGACATTCCTGGTAAGCCATTACAAGATCGATGGCACCGGAACAATTCCGGACATGTTAAAGAGGCTCACACGGGCCCAGGCGGAGGACTTCACTAGCGAAATAAACCGGCGGCTGGCCAACCAGCCCAGGCTCATATAATGGTAGGCGAATATAAACAGTGGTGCCCCAGGTGCCAGGCATGGGTGCCGGTGCTTTGGAACGAGCACGTGATAAAGGAGGCTGGGAAGCTGGCCAAAGTCCGAACCTGCCACTGCCGTGAGTGCAGGCAGTTTCTTAAATCGGAGAGGAATCAAACTTCAAACAAGGAGGGACAACCTTGAGGCGAGCCACGGCCCGGGGAAGAGTTTTCCCCCAGTACTTCTCTACGGACCGCCGATATGGGCGGCTGTCGCTAAAGGCCTGCGCCCTCTTCCCTCTAATGTGGGCAAACGCCGACGACCAGGGGCGCCTTCCCGGGGACCCCGAGGAAATTAAGTATGCCGCTTGCCCCAACATCGACCACATCACCAAAGCCGATATTTCAGAATTACTGGAGGAACTGGATAAAAACCAGCTGATAAAGGTCTACAACACCTCTAAAACGAAAGCCATCCAGCTACTGGACTGGTGGGAGGTGCAGAGGCTACAGTGGGCGTGGCCTTCACAGTATCCGCCACCGGACGGCTGGGTAGACCACCTACGCTATAAAAAAGACGCTAAAACAGTCATAAAACAAAATTGGCCTGTCTCAGGTGAGGACTCGGCTGAGAGTGTTCTAGAGTCTCAGGTGAGTGCGCAAGAATTTTCAGGTGAGTCCTCAGGTGAACCAAAGCCAAAAGGGTTTCCAGACCTTCCTAAGGAAAAAGAAGGAGGAAAAAGAAGAGGAAGAGGAAAATCACCTGAGCGCTCAGGTGAGAGATCCCCACCCTCACCTGCTGATTTCTCCACAGATAGAAATAAAATTTCCTCCGAGCTCCTTGAGAATTTCCGGTACTGGTTCGGGAGAGTCGAGGCGCAAAACCCCCAAAAAGTTATTCCGCGCGAGCCGACCGGCAAAGAGCTGGCGCAGCTGAGGGATCTGGCTGAGGAATTAGTCGCCGGTGGCGGCTGTCCTCTTGGACTTATCCGTGAAGCCTTTAGAGACGCTTCTGGCCAGGCCGAGAAATCTAAGCACAGCGTCAGCTACGCCAGAAGTATCCTTCTTGCCTGGCTCGGCCGGCCGAAAAACCGGTCGCCTTGATATGCCGGCGCGGGCTGGACGAGATAAAGAGGCTGGAGGAGAAGAGATGATAAAGACCAAAGGTAGTGTAGGAATGGGCAGAAGTGTCAAAACTAATCGGGAGGTCTGTTCTCACTGCGGCCGACCTCTGGAAGATCTGCTGTGGAGCAAATCGGGGCCGGGCCAGCGCATGTATATTTTGACCTGTGGCAATTTTGGATGCCCACGTTACCGGAATCCGGTAAAGACCGTCACCAAGGAGGCTACTGAGTGAAACTGCAGAAGGCAAAGGCAATAGCTGAGGAGCTGGTGGACCTGCTTAAGCTGGCCTGTGAAAGGGTGGCCATTGCTGGCTCAATCAGGCGCCAAAAGCCTGACGTGGGCGACATAGAGATTTTGTGTATCCCGAGGTTTGATGAGGGCATTGACCTCTTGGAAAGGACGCTGGGGTATTTCATGCTCCGTCAGGTTTTTGACTACCGGCGGGACAAGCGAGGGCGCATCACCTACGGGCCGAAGAATAATCTCCTTGTGCACAAGCCGAGCGGCATCGGCGTGGACATATTTTCTACGACGGAGGAGTGTTGGTGGGTAGCCCTGGCAATTCGCACGGGGCCAAAAGAGTTAAATATCGCAATTGCTATGGCTGCCCAGAAGCAAGGTTGGCGCCTGAAAGCATACGGGGCAGGGTTTGATACCCCCAGTGGGGTAATCCGCTGCGAATCAGAGCAGGAAGTCTTCGAGTTAGTGGGCCTCCCCTACAAAGCGCCCTGGGAGAGGAAGTAAAGGAGGAAAGGGATGAGGGATTATCCGAAGTTTAAACTCCAGCCGTGTGACGTTTTGGTCAACATCAACGACCGGACTGATTGCTTCTCCCGGGCAAAGAGGTGGGCCGTCGGCCCCTATGACCACGTCTTCCTCTATATGGGGCAGCTAGGGCTCTATGCCACCCGCAGGCAGCCCCGGCTTCTGAAAGTGCCGATGCTGTTTGAAAGCAACGGCCGGGGGGTATGCCTGCGGCAGCTTTTAGAGTGGTACGGGGCGCAGGTGGCGGTGATGAGGCTGATATCTGAGCATGACCGGCGGCGGATCCCCCACGTGCTACGAGCCGCCATAGAGCTGGCCAGCGACGAGCAGGCTTATTACGATTATCTCTGCATTCCGCTCCACATCATCCCCAGGATCTTACACGAGAAATTCGGGATGCCGATACCGGTGAAATACCACCGGAACGAGCAGCAGGTCTGCAGCGAGGCGGTTTACGAGGTTTTCTACAGGGCGGGGCTGATCGAGGTATTACCCCAGGGAGTGGTACCGCTACCAGGAGACTTTGTGACCGACAGCCTGCAGCTGGAGGAGGTATGGCGTGGCAGCTTATCAGCCGGGGAGATTTAGAGATAGATGGACAGAGTACGGGAGGTTATTGCCAGCTGTCCCGGCTGCTGTACCTTCGAGACACTCTGGTTTAAGGGGAAGGTGATGATACCAACGAAGAAGTTTAAACAGCGGAAAGACAGGAAGGTCTACCACGACTGCGGCAGCAAGCTACCCTGCCGGCTTTTCCCGAGGTTTAGGGGAGAGGGAAACCGAGATGAGAAACCCAATGGATAAAATTCTGGCTAAGGGGATGCAGGCCATGTTCAAGACCATCGAGGAAGAGATGGGGAAGCTGATGAACCAACTCCTGCGGGATGTCATCAACCCTGAAATGATAGCCGAGATGCTGAAGAAGGCGGGCGGCGCAGGCATGGACTTCAGCGGGCTGGCCGGGATGGTAGGTCAGCAGCCGGGGGTTGACCCGTATAAGATACTGGGGCTGGACAAGTCAGCCAGCGATGAAGAGGTGAAGAAGCGCTATCACGAGCTCCTGCACAAGCTGCATCCTGATACCGCCGGTGTTGAGGGGACGGAGGGGGTATTCCAGATAGTGATGGCGGCTTATGAGCTGATTAAAATGCAAAGGGGGTGGCAGTGAGCCTTATTATAAGTCCCATCTTCCTTTACCGTTGCGCTGACCTCCTCTACAAGCTTGCAGAAAAGGTTAAAAAGGACCAACGGCAGCTGACCCCAGAGTTCGTAGGCAGGGTGGCTGAGGCTTATGGTTTAAGCGCTGAGGAAATGAGAAGCCTTGGCAAGGTTCTTAAACTATTGTCGCTGACGATGCAGGCCCTCGTGGTGACTAGGGACTCAACTATTGACCAGCTGACGAGAAGGATTTTTGACCTTGAGAAAGAGCAGTGACAAGTAACAAGAGGCTAAAAGGGGAAGAATTGTGGGATAGAATTGAGGCCTTTATCAAGGCTCAGGGATTCAGGTGTGATGACCAGCAGGCTCCGCCACCACACAGAAAGTACCGGAGGAATATTAGCGGCTTGGAAATTGTTATTGACCCGGTGTTTGTCGGAGGACCACGTGGACGGAGTAAGTTTGAGTATCTGTTTGTAGGGGTGTACAAAGGTAAGAACTTGCTCACTATCGTTCCATGGCACCCGGGAAAAACACTGTGGCTAGCTATGAAGCAAGAGTTTCAGGGGGAGACAAGGGCCAAAGAAAGGGAACTTCGTAATGCTGAAGAGGCATTCGCTGAGACCAAAAGGAATTATCAGTTGTGCGTTCGGACCTTAGCTAAGTGGGGTCGAAGTTTAACCTATGGCTGACTACTAAATGGAGAGGGGAGTATCATGACCAACAATAAGCAGAAGATCGTAGCCGAGTTTGAAAAGTGCCCGGTCTGCGGCAGCACCCGGAGGTTTGCCGGGTCTATTGGCGATGAACAGAAGGGAAAGGGTCAGATGGGGCAGGACCTGCCCGTTGGGGTATGGGAGTTTGCCGGGCCTCTCTTCGACCCCAGGCTGGTTAGCAAGTTTCTGGTGGGGAGCAAGGTGCCTACTATCCGTGTTACAATTGATGTGTGCCTGGATTGTGGTACCATCTATGCCGTGAGACTGGAGAGGGGTGAGGCCTCTCTTAGAGCTGTTGTAGCCCAACCTCCCCAGGGTCAGCCGCCGGGCTTTCCACCAGGGATGTCACCGGCAGGGTAGAGAGAGGAGGTGCAGCAAATGAAAGAAGGCGACATCAAAATACTGCGAGAGCTTGCTCAATATGAGGCGACCATCGACTTCAGCAAGCCAGGCGCTGAACTGGGCTGGGAGTGGAGGGACGTCCGCAAATCTTCCGCCACTCTTACCCGCCTCTTCCTGGAAGGATACCTCGACAATCCCTATAAGAGCAACAGCTGCACCGGCTACCTTCTCTCCAACAAGGCCAAGGAGCTGCTTGAGGTCGGGGGATTGGAAGAGGAGGAGTATACAATAGAGCGGGAGCTGTCGGTCCCCGATGACCTTTTCGAGGTTGTTGAGGGTTACGATGATATTAAAGACCTTCTTCTGAGGGTTATCAAAAATGAGAGCCAAGTCCACATTCTTTTCGCCGGGGTTCCTAGCTCGGCTAAGACCATGTTCCTGGTAGAGATATCGCGACTGGGAGTGCCTTATATCCTGGGCTCACAGTCAACGAAGGCGGGCATTGCCGAGGTGCTTTTCGACACCCGCCCCGGTATTCTGCTCATAGACGAAGTGGATCGGATAGGGAGCAAGGATATAGCGGTTCTGCTTTCTCTGATGGAAACGGGTATTGTCTCGGAAACGAAGCACGGCAAGCAGAGGGAAGTTAAGCTCAATACTAAGGTTCTGGCCACATCAAACACAACCCGCATGGCGCCGGAGCTGCTCTCGCGGTTCATGATACTCCGCTTCCGGCCGTATACCAGGGAAGAGTTTATTACGGTAGCAACCAACGTGCTGATCAAGCGGGAAGCGGTAGACGATGCCTTGGCTTCTTATATTGCCCATAGGGCGTGGGAAATTTATCCCGGGTATGCTGATCCCAGGCAGGCAGTGCGAGTGGCCCGGTTAGCCAAGTCCAGGGAGGAGGTGGACAGGGTTTTTGAGCTTATCCGCCGCTATAGCCAACCAGGGTGACCCTGGAGGGGGAGTCCCCTACTGGGGAGCTGGGGGCTTAAGCGGGGGGGGCAAAGCTAGCGCTTTGAGGCTAGCGCTTGACAGAGGCCTGGCTTAGTTCTAGAATTAAGCTAGGTCCAGGAGCTAGCTGGCTTTCGCCAGTTCCTGGACTTTTTGTTTTGAGGAGGAGAGCGATGGGAAACGACAAGGGAAAACCCACCTGCCCGGTTTGCGGTAAGGAGTTCAAGGACAAGTCTGGTCTAGCCGGGCACATGCAGCTTGCGCACCCCAGCCAGGAAGCCAATTCGGAGGGGAAACCGGGGGCACCAAAGCCCGGGGTAGTCGCCAAGCGGCAGCAATCTCCGCTAGAGCAGCTGATAAAAGATCTCGAGTTACCTAGTTTGGTCGACGGGCAGGCCGAGGTTTTCGATGCCGGCGTCCAGTACGGGGTCAGGTCGGTACTGGTCGGGGTCAGGGTGGCCCAGGAGCTCTCGGCCATGGGCGTACAGCAGGCCGTCCCGGTGATTAACATGGCCAGGGAAATGCGGGAGAGCGAGGGCCAGGCGGCCAAGATAATCGCCGGCGAGCTGGCCGCGGCCACGCTGGAGGGGAATAAGGATGTCCTCGAGGAGCTGAGAAACCTGAAGCTGACAACCCAGGCAGGGAGCACTAACCCGATGCAGCGCATGATTGGTATGATGCAGTCTATCCCGCAGATGATGACGGCGGCAAGTGGACTGATGGGCATGTTCGGCATGAAGCCAGCGCCTCAGCAGGGGCAGCCTCAGCAGGGGCAGCCTCAGCAGGGACAGCCAGCGCAGTTCAAGATGGCCGGGCCGCCGCAACCGGCGACCGACAGGGACATCAAGGAAGCCTTTGGAAAAAATAGGGAAGAGGTGTAGTCATGACAAATCCCAGTGAAATCAGCGAGCAGTTCCGGCAACAGGCAGCTCAGGCCGGTATCTCGGGGGATGCGGTGATAGAGTGCCAGCCGAAGGACGGTTTTATGAGGGTGAAGGTAACCTGGAACCCACCGGCGAGACAGGAAGAGCTGACCAAGAGCCTGGCGGAGACAACGACCAGCCTTCTCCAGATGATGGGAGTGCAGGTTAAAGTGCGGATAGAGTGAGATGAATGCGCTTGAGGAGTTTATCCATAAGCTGCGGGGCTCTTCAAAACAGCATGAGGTTGAGCTTGCCGAGAGATTCCCGCCGGAGAAGATAGAGCAGATTAAGAGAAAGGAACTCCGCAGATTCCGCGAGGCCCAGGACAAGAAATGGCAAAACTGGTTCAAGGGCATAAGTAGGTGAGTCAGGCTGTCGAGAGGAGGCTTTTTGGCACAGGTCAAAGCCTTGCCGTAACCCTACCGGCGAGCTGGCTGAGAGCTCATCGCCTGGGGAAGGGGGACAAGGTCAGAATTGCCATTAACGATAAGCTGACAATATGCCCCAAAAAATATAGACTTGACGGGGCAAAGAATTAGTGGTATAGGTTTAAGGTAGAGACCAGGAGCTAACTGGCGGAGGCCAGCTCCTGGCCTTTTTGCTTTCGCCAGTAGCTCCCGGACTTAAAAGGGGGTATGCAACCTTCGGCTAGAAGGTTCAGGGCATACCCCCTTTTCCTTTTAGCCGAGGTTGCAGCCTCCCATGGGCGACGCCGGGGCCATCCCCCCAGGCTGAAGCCCGGAAATAAATTATTTGGAGGTTGTAGAATGGCACGAACACTTGAGGAAATGGTCTCAAAGGGGAAAAGGGCGTTTGAAACCAAGCTTCCCACGATGAAGGCCAACTATGACGCAGCGAAGTCAACCATGAAGGAGGAGTACGGTAAGCTTCCTTTTGGCCCTAACACCAAGTCAGCCTACGGTAGAGGGGTTGATGCTGCTGAGTACCGAACCCCCGATCCGGACAAGTGGGAACGGAAATATAGAGCCGGCGTGAGCCGCTAGCCCATTCCATGCCTGTCTCCCTGCAGCTTGAGTCTTTTATTACTCTCGCTATATTGGCCTTCGTAGTTACTGGGATGGCAGTGGCGGTAGGCCGGGCCATAGAGGGACACCATTCGATTCCCTGGGAGGCTAAAAGCCCGCTAATCGATAGGTATGGACTCTGGGCTGTGAACAGGGCAGAGGCCTTCTGCCCCGAGAACGATGCAGCCTGCGTGGAGAGAGAGGCAAAGAGACTGATCGAGGTCTATAAATACAGGAGGGAAATATGAGAGCACAGCAAATTAACGTAATCCCCATCACCGGGCAGCAGGCACCGACCCTGCCCACTCAGGCGGGGACACTCCCGGCTACTACCGGCGCCGCGCAGCTGGACATCACCGCCATCATGAACATGATGATAATGCTGATGATCGTGGTCATGATGATGAAGATGATGACCGGTGCCATGGAGAAGGTGTAGGCCGGGAGAAATAAATCTTAGAGGAGGTTTTCAGAATGACTACAGGATTAGTAACCGGACAGCAGCTGGACATCACCGCCCTCATGAACATGATGATCATGATGATGATCGTGGTCATGATGATGAAGATGATGACCGGTGCCATGGGGAAGGTGTAGGCCTGGGAAATAAAATCTAAAGGAAGGTATATCATGGGAAAAGATAGAGTAGTTGACAAGACCATTACCCCGCTGCAGGCGGTTTACAGCCTGACCCCGGCACTGGCCGTTACGGGCAGGTCTCAGGGCTCCCTCGGCGTGGTGCCCATCGGCTACTACAAAGGCTCGCCGAGGTTCTGGGACCTGGACCTGGCCAATGTCCAGCCCCTGGTCTGGGCGGAGCAGCAGCACATCCTGGGCATACTTGACGGCCGTGAGGAAGACTACGACCTCCAGACGCTGACAACCGTTGTGGGAGAGGCCATCGGCACCCCCCATGTCGGCACCATCACCGTGCCGGCTGGCGTGGTATGGTTCCTTAACGCCGTCGAGATGGTGATCCCGGCGAGCGGTGGGGCAAACGTCATCACCGCTAACTGGCAGTGCAGCCTGTGGACCGACAGGGTAGGCGCCAGTGCAGCCGGGCAGCCGTTCCATGCCGCTGCCGTTAACTTAGGCGTGGGAGGCGGCACGCAGTGGGATGAGTTCGGAGTTCTACCTCTGCTGTGGGCGGCCACCAATAAGCCGGCAACCTTGAGGCTCCCCGCCGGGACAGTCCTGACGGTTACGTTTACCAACACGACAGCTGCTGCTGCCGCCGCGGTGGACTGCCTGTTCAGGGTGTACGGCTACATCGGCAAGCTGCTGGTGTCATAGGGTAGCCGGAGAGGAGTAGAAAGATGCCAGAACCCGAAGAGAAGAAACCAACAAGCAAACCAGAGCTAAAGCCCGGAAGGAAAGAGATCTATCCCAAAAAGAAGTAGATCCTTGTTGCGATGGATACCTTAGGAGTTAGAAGCTCCTAGGAGGCCCTGGAATACGTTCTGGGGGATGGAAATAAGAGCAAGGAGGCTCAAGATGAATTACACGCGAAACGACTGGAATGCGCAGTTCGAAGATTTTCTTGGCGAGCGGATGCCCGGAAGGCCGCCTCAAGGGGTCCGAGAAGAGAGTGCAATCCAGAACTACAAGATTGGTGCCCGGCGCCGGTATAGGAACTGGACATTCCACTATGCGGGGGCTTCTGTAGCCATACCATCTGTTAGTGGTAAGTTCAGGCTTGCCGGTGCCTTAACCCCAATGCTGGCCGCTAACGAGATTCTCCTGACGGTAGCCGCGGCAGCAGGTCAGAAGCTTGTCGTTATTCCTGACGCTGCTAGCCCACTCAACTACTACCAGGGAGGCACAATTGAGTGCTGGCCGTCCGTAGCCGGTACATTTGAGTTCCACCGGATCATGTCAAGCACAGTGTCCGACGGCGTAAATGTTGTCCTAACCCTAGAAGACAACCTGGACAACGCTCTGGCCATAGGTGATATGGTGGCGCCTATGCCAAGCCCCTACTATGCCGTTGGTCCTATGGGAGCGGCATACGCCGGCAGGCAGCAGGCTATTGGTCTACCTCTAATTCCAGTGACCGTAAACAACTACGCCTGGTTTATCACCTATGGTGAGGTATTCCTCTCCTGTCAGGCAGCCGGTTGGCCTGAAGATGCCGGATTCTGTATGGATGTGTTCGCTTGGCAGGATGGTACTATTGCCCACTTGGCCGCGTGGGGTGCTGGAACCTATGATGGGGCAGGTACATCACCGCAGCGTGTAGGTTATGGCCTGTACAGCGGTGATTATGGCACCGGACGAGTAATGCTTCAGCTGGATCCGTAGCACTGCACGGCGGCTCAGCCAGGGAGGTAGCCTGCCGATGCGGGAGAATATGGTAAAACTTGGTTTGGTAAATCGAGAATGAGATAGTTTCTCGTTTAGGCGAGCTGTTACCTGCTGTTTGCTACCGGGAGCCGGTAGCTATGAGGGCTGAGCCGTGCTGGGGGCTCAGCCCTTTGATTTAAGGAGGAATATGATACCGGCAGGATACAGGGCATATTTGCTCGGCACGGCGGGCACGCTTGAGGAGCTGCTTGGCATCGGCCCTCTCGAGGAGAGCGTACCGGAGGGGGCGCTGATGTTGATGAGGCTTGACTTCATCGAGGCGCCCCAGGCCTCGATCATTTACCAGATAGAGCAGGAGCTCGTCAGCGCCGGGGTGCCGACCTGGCCCGGGCAGGCCAGACATGTCCAGGACGAGGGTACAAGCGTCTACATATCCTGGGTAAAAGGCATCGCCTGGATGCCGGTCATAGTTGGCATCCTGCTGATGGTGGTGCTACCGACTCTGCTCGGTGGGGTAATCTGGCTTCTCCTGCCCGAGTCGGTGAAGGAGATGATCAACGTCATGGTTATGCTCGGGGTGTTGGTGCTCATGATGAAGTTCATGTCGGGAGCCGTGGAGGAGAAAAAGAAATGACTACAGGCAATCAATATCCGTTAGTGCCGACTACCCAGCCCCTGTTCTGGCAGGGCCTGGTGGCAGTAATGATTGACATAGCTATAATGATAGCCCTCTTCTCCTGGGCATTCTCCACAGCCAAGAAGGCCTGGAGAGGGGAAGAGGTGGAATTTCCGAAGTAGGAGGAATCTGTTGGGAGGAACCTACACCGATATAGTTAGCATTACCGCTCCCTCGGAGGCATCAGCCGGGGAGAGGATAGACATCACTGTCAAAATCAAGAATACCTACACTGGCGCTATCGGGATAATGGTGGGCGGCGCCCTGGAGTACGGGGTTACTCCCTGGCCCCAGATAACCTATCCTAGTGACTGGGCCAATGTGAATGCCGGCGTCACCAAATCCTTCAGCGGCTATTTCACCATGCCCTACTACCCACCGGGGAAGATTATTACCATCCATGCCTATAGCTATTACTACGACGGCACTGCCTGGCACTTCGACGACAAGCTCACAAAGGATGTCACGACTGTCGCTGGCCCCAGCGGCACGATAACCGGCAAGTGGGTGAATAAGTCCCCCGAGGGGAACAGGCTTTCCATTCCGGCCTCGGTTACTGCCGATAACAACACCTTTGAGGTGGGGGTGAAATATCGGAATGCCGGTGGGGCGGTTACGGCGGGCTGCGAGGTAAGGGTCTGGGATCCCGATGGCACCTTAAGGGCAAGCCCGGCCGTTGACTGGACTGGAATGAGTACTGGGGAGGAATTATCTAAGGAATATAACATCTGCCAGGTTGATAAGGCCGGCACCTGGACGGTGAGGATCCGGTTTCTAACTAGCGATTACGAGGAGATGGACCGCTTTGAGGGTAATCTCCTTTATGCCCAGGCTGAGCTGGTAACGGAGTTCAGCCAATTCAGCATACCCGATTATTACGTGAAATAGGAGGAGGAAGATGTTAAAGACACTGCAACTAAACCTGGGGACACTCGCCGACCCGCCGGGCTACACGACGGGGTGGTACCGGGATCCGATGACCGGCCAGTACTACTACTACGCCGCTGAAACAAAGCAGTGGTACATCCAGACAGCCGGCTTGCTGTATCCCCTTACCATCGCCTGGGAGACCGCGCCGAAGGTGGTAGATATCGCCGCCGGCGACACGCTGAGGATTGAGTACAGCTACAAGTACAGCGGCCCGGCGGTAACCGTCACCGAATATGCGGCCATCGGCTACAAGGTTGCCGGTATTCTCGATGAGATAGTGACAAAGAGCAAGAGCCGGAGCCTGTCTGAGTCCGCCACGCCCAAGTCATACACGGGCTACCTAGACCTGGTTATGCCTACGCCCGCCGACATTAAGTGGAACGACATCTATGCCAAGGTAACCGGTGGGGGCAAGGAGCTCGGCCTGGGCTACGAGAACGCCCTTGACGTCGTGGCGGTGGAGGCCGAATTCAGCGAGTTTACTATCACTGACTACAGCGTGGCGTAATAACCTCTGAGGAGGGGCGAAATGATTGTTAACACATCGCTTGCAGCCCTGGCTACCGGAGAGCAGGTGCAGCTCTCGGTGGGCGATACCCTGCGGGTGACGGTGGGCTTCAAGTACACCGCAGCCGAGGCGACAATAGTCACCCTCCGTGCCTGCCCCTACCATTACACTATGGGGGTTCTTGACCGCATCGGGGGCTCCTGCGGTGAAGCCGACATAGAGCTGGAGCGGTCTACCGTGCTAAAGCTGAAAGAGGCAACGGTGGACATGCCTGTTGTAGCGGCAGCTGAGGGCGGCGTTTCCGATGGCACCTACGGACTGATAGCCGAGATACTCGGCACTGATGTCGAGTACCACATTGACGACTGCCTGGTAATCAGCGGCAACCCTACGCTGGACGGTGGGCTTATGGACATGATCCCCATGCTCATGGTGGTGATGATGATGGGAATGATTATGCCGATGATGGAGGAGGAGATGTAACTATGATTACGGCATTACAGGAAGCCTCATTAGTCTGGGATCTGAGTGCCGAGGTAACATATAATGCCGGGGAAGAGCTACCATTCGGCCTGGTCTTAACCGCGCCGTCCGCCGGTAAGTATTACCTGCTGGGTGCGTTGTATACCTCTAGCGCGGAGTTTATTCCAGGCACCATGTTTGGCATTCTCTTTACTGAGGGTTTGGAGCATTGTGTTAACGACCCCCAGCACTCGTCATTGTGGGAGCTGGATGAGGGTGAGGAAGTCAATCTGCCGTGCATTATAACGCTGGATAGGACCAATGTTATCTTAGGCATATTTATGATGAGGATGGCCGGTGACGAGCCTTCCCTGGACGACGATGAGCAGGCCGGCACACTAGCCGCTACTTTGAGCGGCCCCCATGTGGTAGATATTGGTCAGATAATGAATCTGGCCATCGTGGTCATTATGGGGGGCATGGTGATGGCTGTGGCCTTGAAGGAGTGAGAGATGACAGTCGAGCTACCGAAGTTGGAGGAAACATTCGTCGCTATTGATAGCGGCAGAATAACCACGCCGATTCAGAAAGGTCAAAATTCCCTCAGCGACCAGACCAAGATGTGGCGGGCCGGCGTCTTCGTCAATCACCTAGTCAGGGTAACAGACTCTGCCGGGCGGCGTGAAATTGAGCTGATAGCCGACAATGCCGGGAGCAGCATCGTTATCAGAGACACCTGGACACTCAACTTCCCAGTCGGCTCAGAGTATGAAATCCTAGGCGTGAGCATGATGGGGGCCCTCATAGGTGCTTATCCTGGTATGCCATATAGTAACTCCGACACAGCTACCAATGATGAGCCTAGGAGGTTTGAGACTACCCAGTTAATACTTAGAGACGCAGTAATCCGGAACAACAGCCAGTTCTCTCAGCAGCTAGGGGGTATCGATGCTCAAGAGTTTGAGCTACCAGGGGCGGCAGAGATAGGCATCCAGTTCCTTGACCTGTCCCAGTTCTACTTCAGAAACACTACCCCCGGGAGCAACGGCACGATTGAAATATTTGGAACGAGGTGTTGGACATGGCCTGGATGAAGACGCTAGGGATATTCCAATCGTCGTCGGCTCTCGTACTATCAAACGAGACGTCGGGGATAATGAAGGCGGTGGCCAGAGTTGCTAAAGTGGCCCTCCGTGACCGCATCCAGATATGTGACGGTGCTGATGACCATATGGAGATACAGGCAGCTTTAGATGCCCTGCCGGCTGGTGGTGGAGAAGTTAGGCTCCTAGAGGGCATCTATAATGTTGAGGCCGCCATCAACCTCGACTCCAACCAGACCCTAAGGGGGTGTGGTAGAAACACCTTTCTGACTACTGCTACCGCTGACCTCATCTTCCTCAGTGCTGTCGGTGCTTCTGGTAGTGAAAAGACTGGAATAGTCATCGCCGACCTTCAAATAGACGGGGGCACTATCAGTGCCCGTGGTATCCGCTTTGAGTACGTGGACTATTCCTTCATTCAGAATGTCTACTCAAGGAGAAATGCTGATACTGGCATCCTGCTGGAGTACTCAGACTTCGACACTATCTCAGGCAATACCTGCCAGGAGAACACTGGGGGCACCCGCGAGGATGGAATACGCCTTCATGTTTCAAACAACAACACTATCACGGGCAACACCTGCCAGGGAAATGGCTACGGGATACGGCTCCGTGACTCGAACAGCAATAATACGGTCACAGGTAATACCTGCATCGGAAACACAGATGGTATACAGCTTCATACTTCAAGCGGCAACACCGTTACAGGCAATACCTGTCAGGGGAACGGCGCAGTGGGTATCAACCTCACTAATTCAAGTGACAACAACACTGTCACCGGTAACACCTGCCAGGGAAGCAACAGCCACGGGATCATCCTCAGTAGCTCCGACAACAATACCATCTCAGGTAATACCTGCCAGGGAAATAGGAATGGAATTTACCTCACCAGTGGCAGTCTTAACAACACCATCTCGGGTAATACCTTTCAGGGGAATACCGAGCGTGGAATCTATCTCTATAACTCAAGTAATAACAGCGCCGTCTCGGGTAACGTCTGCCTGGGGAACGGTTGGGACGGGATCTACCTCAATGACTGTGACAACAACACCGTCACCGGTAATACCTGCCAGGGGAATGATCTGCACGGAATTTACCTCAACGGTAGCAATAACAACACCATCATTGGCAACACCTGCACCGAGAACTCTCAAGATACCACTAATACTTATGATGACGTCTTCCTGGAGGATTCAGATTATAATGATATTCAGGCCAACACTTGCCGCGCCGGTGCTTTAGCCAACAAGCCCCGATACGGGATTAATATAAGCACTAACACCTGCGATGGCAACCTGATTACTAACAACGACCTCTACAATGATGGCTTCGGCACGGCGTCTTTTAACGATATCGGAGACGCTACTAAGCTAAATGTCTACGTCGTCCCCTTTGCCGACGGCACCGACCCCCAGGACAGTGGCTTCCTGATTAACGGCGCAGGCGACATGGCTAGGACGTGGCTTAGGCTGCCCGATAAAGTGGTGCAGGTGGTGAGGATGAAGGTCTATGCCCGTACCGCTCAAGGTTTCAACATACCACCAATGATGGCGGATTTCGTTATCCGTGGCGGTGCCTACAATGAGCCCTATAACACCCACGACGGCTCGGTAGCGAATAAAGGAGACGGAAGCTACTGTGCTGCTGACGACATAATTTCTTGGCAAATAACAGAAGCTGGAATACTTGCCCTGAAGGGTGGGGACAGCGTGGAGGTGAAGGTAGTGCATAGCGCTACAGCCATCGCAACCAACGCCTACTTCAGGACAGTTGAGATTGAATATGTTTAAGGAGATGTGCCATGGGTAGTGACAGGGAACTTATCGCCGAGATAAAGAAGACCCTGACCAGGCTCGTGGGGAAAGACCCTTCCTGGAAGTTGATCCTGGGCAGGGAAAGCCTGTCTGCCTCCGAGGTAGTCCAGAGGCTGGACCGGGATAAAAAGCTGAGGAAGCTGGTTTTGACCCACTACCTGGGGCTGGCGATTGAAATTGAGCAGAAAGCGAGGGAGAAAGTTGAAGGCTCTTCTAGTTAGACCGCGCTTTGATGACGCCACCGAGCATACCTTTGCTTTTGCCGGGGATATACTGGAGAAGTGCCGGCAAGCCGGCATCGAGGTCGTTGAGTTGGCCGAGAGCGAGGCAGTCAGGGAGAAGGTGGAGGAGCAGCTAAGAAAAGGGGTAGACGTCTTTATTTTCTATGACCACGGCGATGAAGACGCGCTCATCGGCCAGGACGAGAAACCCGTCATAGACCTCTCCAACTGTCATTTTTTAAAGGAGAAGGAGACCTACACCCTGGCCTGCCTCAGCGCCAAGAAGCTGGGGGTGGAGGTCTGGCGCCGGGGAGGGAAATACTGGGGCTATACCGAGGTGGTAGGCTTCACTACCGACTCCCTCAAGGAGTTCCAGGAAGCCTTCAACTGCGGGTTCTGCTACCTCTTTCTCGAAGGTGAGACCCACCAGGCTGCCCTTGACCGGGCCAGAGAGACGTTCGATCGGCTGGCTGAGGAGCTGGTATCACAAGGTAAGATTATGGCAGCTATTTTTATGAGGCAGAACCGGGACAGCTTAGTTTCCTACAACGCCCATGGCCCTGAGGAGGGGAATGGAAGTGGTTGCCTGCTGGCTCTGCTGAAGCTTCCGTGGGGGCTACTCAAACTGTTCTCTCTGCTTAGGAGGAGGCAATGAGGTATTCTATAATGGGTGCCACGGTTGAGCAAATAAAGAAGGCTGGTGGTACTGATATAAAGGAAGCACGGACTACCGGCATTATCTTTGCTACATTGCCTGAAAGCCAGGTGGCCCGGCTTAAGGCGATGGGCTGTCAGGTCGCTCCGGTAAGCAAGGTTGGCCTAGCGATATCACCGCCTGTGGCCCCGCCAGCACCTGTAGCCGGTGTCCCCACCTACACCCCGGCGCAGCTCGTCCAACTAACTGGCCTGGAAGACCTCAGGGGTTTAAGTAAGCCTCGGTTATATGGGCAGGGCCTGAATCTGGCCATCGTGGACACGGGTATAAGGGCAACACACAGCTGGATCGGTGGCCATGTTGTACATTCAAAAAACTATACCTCAGACCCGGCAGGGGACGGCTTTAACCATGGCACCGGTGTTGCCTCCATTGCTCTGGCCGTCGCCCCTGAATGCAATCTCCTCGATCTCAAGGTGCTGAACAACAAGGGAGAGGGCACTGAAGAGGAAGTAGTCCTGGCTATTGATGATGTAATCGCAATGCACGATGAGGGGTCAGAGTATACCCCTAGTGTGATAAACCTAAGCCTGGGTTCTCCAGATGACGGCAACCCTAATAATATATTGAGAGTTGCTTGCCGCGCCGCCCTGGAGAGAAATATCTGGGTTATTGCCGCCGCCGGGAACAGCGGGCCTGCCCCGGAGACAATAATGACCCCAGCCTGTGAAAGGTATGTGGCGGCGGTTGGCTCGGCAAGATACCTGCCGGACCAGAAGTCTTATGTGGTAAGCGACTTTTCCTCCCGTGGCCCGACTTTAGGGGGGATAACCAAGCCGGATCTATTATTCTTCGGCGAAGACCTTGAGATGGCCAGCAGTGTCAGTGATACCGCGACCATCTCAAAGAGCGGCACCAGCTTCGCTGCTCCTTTCACTTCCGGGGTGGGGATCCTGTTTCTTGATGGACTCGGCAGGAGGGCGCAGCCCACACAGGAGATCCCCGGGGCATACCCTGAGCTGGGGATCTACTACTTCACTCTGGCAGACATGCTGGACAGATTTCTCCCCGGAGCTGCAGCCAAGCCACGAGGCATGCCAGCCGGCAAGGATAATGATTACGGCTGCGGCATTCCTGTAGGCTCCCTCATACTTGAGGAGCTTGGGGTAAAAGCAGCTGTTGATTTGAGCACGGTATTCACCGGCATGATAGCGGTTATGATGCTGGGAATGGTGGTAAAGATGGTATGAGTCAGATTCAACCACAATCTATAGACTGGGTGCTTGTGATTATCGGCCTAGTCGATGTGATGGTTGTTAGTGCCATGATCGTGATGATAATGAAACTCTTAGGCCCGAAAGGATGAAGATGAGAGATGGGATCTGAGTTTAGCAACTTTGCGGTGACCGGATATTACAACACCAAGGCCCCGCCCAGTCTCTCTGGCAGCATTAGTGTTCTACTGTACTGGTACGAGGGACTGGAGGGTTGGCTTGAGCTGCCGACAGAGCCACTATCCCTACCGCAAGGTACAGCCCTTCATCTAGCCGCCACCTGGGTCAATAATGGGGCAGAGGCGATGGCTGGACATATCCAGCTTACTGTCACCAAACCTACTGGCGGTGCTGAGATTCCAAACGACGTGTTGAATCAAGACCGGTGGGCACTCCCGGGTAATGGTTGGACAGTTCAGTTTGAGCCATTCACCCTTAATACCGAGGGGGATTACCAGGTAGAGGCTGTACTCACCTCCTGCGGGCAGACGCTTGACATGAAGACTGTTACGGCGGCCAAGGTTACGCCCTTACTAAGGATATCCCAAGTAACTATAACCCCGACCCAGCTGACGAGCGCCGTGCATGAATATGAGACCAGCCTCGGCCTCGGCTACTGGGGAGACCCGTTCACCATCAGCATCACCTTTTCCAATCCCTTTGACTACGACGTCTGGGTTAAGCCAGACTATGCCTTCGGGCACCTGACCGGGGAGTCCCTTGGGTTCGTGAGTGGAGCCCTGCAGGGATTCAATGCCGAGGAACTCATCTATTTCCGCCTCCTTCTGCAGTCCGAGTATATCGAGGGGGACTACTCCTACACAAGCGACTGGCAGAAGCTCTATGATGCAAGAGGGCAAAATGTCAGTAGCGGCTTGGCCTTCGTCTACGACCCCGACGGAGTCCCGAGAATGGGGGATGAGCGCTGGTTAAAGGTCCCAGCCGGTGGGTCAATAACCACGGTTAAGGAGGCGCACCTTGGGGGTGATTTACAGGTTAGAGCTTTGCAATGTACGACATGTGGTGAGATTATTGAAGGGTGGCCCTCTACCACCGCTGTGGAACAGCATTACGCAGACAATCACCCTGGCCTAGAAATCACCTGTTGGTCCTGGGGAGGTTTAAGCGGGTGCTATTTCAATGATGGTAGCGGAGAGGCTGTAACTACCGTTTATGTCCCGGCTGGGGGGGTTGTTGGAGTGCATGACGTTTGCGCCGTCGCATGGAGAGCCATCTACTTTGTCTATGACCCGGGTTGTGGCCAGACGAGAGTAGGCGGTCAGATAGTAACCCTTAACTGGAGGCTTGAGGAGCTCGCCCCGACCGTTATTGCAATACCCAGCGCAATTGAGATAGTACCTGCGTAAACGGATAGAGGGAATATGAAAGCCTATCTCGAACCAGAGGAAGTCAATCAGATCGAAGAAGCCGGGGAGTACCTGAGAGACAGGCTCCTCATCAGGCTACTATTCCGACTCGGCTGCCGGATAAGCGAGGCTATTGACCTTGCCGTGAGCGATATCGACTTCGATCAGGGCCTGGTGACCATCGAGCACCTCAAGGTGAGGCTTAACTTAACCTGCCCTGATTGCGGCACCAGGTTAAGCAGGACAGCCAGGTTTTGCCCGGGCTGTGGGAGGGCGGTAGAGAAGGCGGTGTGCGAGGAGAAAGAGCACCGCAGGGTGAGGACTCTGCCGATAGACTCCGATACCCTGGATATGATAAAGGACTACATCGACCGCGGCGGGCCGGTTTCTCACAACAGCAGGCAGCTCCTCTTCGGCATAAGCCGGCGCCGCGCCTGGCAGATAGTTAGGGACTGCGCCGAGAAAGCGGGCCTGAATAACTTGGTAAATCCCGAAACTGGCCGGCGGCACCACGTTAGCCCACACAAGCTCAGGGACTCGTTTGCCATCATGGCGGTCAAGAAGGACGATTCCGGAGATGGCCTGAGACTGCTTCAGGAGCACCTGGGCCACCAGAACATAAACACTACCATGAAGTACAGGAAGGTGGCCGGAGCGGAGCACAAGGAGTGGTACGAAGAACTGTGGAAATAAACCCCTGGCAGAAGCTATCGGCCAGCGAGAATAAGCGCCGGCGTACGGAGTTGGTCTACTGCTCGGCGTGCCGGAGATACGCCTGGGCAGAGGTGGTGCCCGGTGGGCACCGGTGCCTTGATTGCGGCTGCCTTATAGGAGGTGCAAAATGCCAGGTCAGGCGATAGTGACAATAGACACCAGGCAGTGGAGCGTGGCCGTAGCCAACACTCTAGCCGAGATAATATCCGGGCTGAGCGGGGTCGAGAGCATTACGCCACAGACTGGCATGCTCTTCGACCTGGGCTACGACCAGAAGTATATCCAGATTGACATGTCCCGGATGCTTTTCCCCCTTGATATCATCTTCATCAACAGCACCCAGGGGGTAGTCGGGGTAATGGAGAATGTCCAGCCGACTTATACAGATGTCAGGTTTGAGGCGAGTGAAAGCTACCCCGGGGCCAGGCTATTCCTGGAGATAAACGCCGACGAGGCGGTAGGGATTGAGGACGGCGATAGCGTTGCCTTCCAGGGGCTGACTGCCCAGAACTCGGACCTCGATATCACCGGGCTGATGAATTCTATGGTTATTTTCATGGTCATCTTCATGATGATGAGGATGATGGATAAGGCGCTGTCGCCGGAGAGGCCCAAGCTGCCGCCTGTTAAACCGCCGCCCGGGTATAGGCCGCTAGGACGTAGTACGGCTGCGGCTCCGCCTGCGGTCTCGACAGAAGAGGAGAGGCTCCGGGAAAGGAAGGAGTCCCTGGAGAATAAAGGCAGGGAGATGGCCAGGGAAGCCGGCGTGGAGTTCCTCAGCCTTGAGCCTGGCTCGGAGGCAAAGCATGCCACTCCGAGGTACTGGTTTAAAGATGCCAGGGGGAACAATATTATAGCGCGTGACATTGAGGAATTGAAGGAGAAGCTTGGTCTGCTAGCTCATCACCACTCGCCTAGGAGATATGGTAAGCCAAAGAGTGAAGAGGAGCGGGCTAGAGAGCATGAACAGAGATTTGGCGCCAGGGAGTTGCCGGCGAGAGGTAGCGGCCACTACTCAGAGACACCGCCTACCAGGGATGACGTTACGGTGCACGCCTGGCAGGAGAGGGACCGCCTCAGCATCTGGGTTGAGGACAAGCGGACCGGTGAGACTATAGCCGAGTGGTGGGATGATGAGGCCAGGGAGATGTTTGAGGACGGCTTCTTTAAGCCCGGTGTGCCCCAGTACTCATGGGAAAAGCCGGGGCGGGAATTCGTTGATAGCGTCCTGGATTATCTGGAGGAGACAGGGGGAATAGTCGGTAGGCATTCGTCTGGAAAATCCGAGCATCACTCCAGCCCCGGCGGTAAGGTGCGCTTTATCGGGTCTTGCAAGGTAGTAGAGGGGTTGTGTCAAACTCATGGTTATCCTGTCAGCAAGACTGTCAAGTGCCCTGAGTCGCCGCTTACCGATGAGGAATGGACAGCGGCCTGGGAGCTGGCCGAAACAGCCTATCCAGGAGGCCAGCATAACCCTTGGGTGAACGGCTGGTGGCCGAAGACGCTAGAGGAAGCTGAGAAGGTAGCCCTGGCATATGAGCAGAAAATGAGAGATGCTCTCTACAAATTCAGGGTGATGCAGACAAAGGCCATAGAGAACTATGAGCGAGCCGCCGATAAGGCCATATACAACTACCGCCGGTATGTTATGGCGGAGTATGAAAGAGGGGAAAAGCTTGCCAGCGTGTGAGGCTGAACAGTGACTATTGGATTTATCCCCCCGGTGCTGGGGGTGCTAGAGGACCAGAGGGTTTCCACAGCTGAACTCAACTGGTTTATTCAGGAGGGTATGATGGTAATAATTGCGGCAGTGCTAATGACCGCCTTCTGGAAAATCGCAGAGGGGGGGTATCGTGGTAACAGCAGTGAGACCTACTAATGGCGGCTTCCTCAGGCCGTTCGGCTGTGCCTGGTTCATCCGGGAGTTTCTCCTCGGCCATGGTCCTGAGGGATCTCCGTCAATAGATCCTGATGCCGGCGCTCCCCAGGCCGACATCAACTACCAGTATAAGTCTGCCCTGGTAAGAGCTATCGCCAGGGACAGGGCAGAGCGCGTGGAGGAAGCAAGAATAAGAAGGGGGCTCCCCGCTTTCACGGAGGAAGAAGCTGACAGCGTATACGAGTCTGAGTTGAAAAGGGTGCCCCACAAGTACACCAGGATGCGCTACCACTCCTTCCTGGTCTACTTTGGCATGCTCAAGAGGCTGGGGTGGGTGGAAGCTACCGGGGAATCTGAGCGGTCAACATTGCAGGACAACTATCCGCCCGGCCCGGCCCGCACCTATTACCGCCTCACCAGAAAAGGGAGAGAGGCGGCTGACGCCGAGTGGTCCAACCCCCTGTTTATTCTTTACCCCAAGGCATACCTGAGGCATCACAGCCCGCCCCCAGCATATAGGTAAGACCCTTCCCATCGGGAATTACCTTTTAACCCCCTAGATTTTACTACAGTGCGCCTGGCGCACAGTCTCTTCCCCAACAGATAACATCACTCCCCTTAATCCCCCTGGTTGCCTTTTCTTAGTTTCTTTGATAACTCTTCCCCTCGGGAGGGGAAGATAATTTAGCTAATTTCTTTGATTTTACTTAATGTCATTTTGTCTTATGCTGATATTGTGAGCAATTAAGCTCAAAGCACCTTTACAAAATACGGCTACGGATACTAGGCCACCAGCCTAGCTTCTGGACAGTGACCGCCGTCATACGGACGCCGAATAGTTAGACCACTGGCTATAATGTAGCCAGCTACGAAAGGCAACGGTTAGCCGTCTATAATGCCCCTTGTGTGCGGTTGGGTGTACCTCACGCTAAATTCAATTTAGGAGTTTAGCAAAATGGGAGATACCCCAGTATACATAAAGTCACTTTTGACACCCAACGGCAAACAATCTGCCAGTCGGCGTGTCTGGTCTATACCTCTGGAGAATGTCTGGCTACCGTTTTTCACGGCCACCAACCTAAACGGCGATACGGCTATCCCCGTTGACGAACTCGGCGCACCCCTACGGCTTGCTTATGCTCAAGACGGCTCGGTGAAGTTTAGCAAGTCGGGCAGACCCGTGATAAGGGTAGCCAAGTCTATCGCCGATAGCGTCAAGCTGGTACGGGAGAATTTTGCCGCTAACCTTGTGGCCTATGCCGAAGGCGTGGCGCAAGACAACCCGAAGGGCTATGAAGCTCTCCAGAAGAGAGCCTCTAAAGCTGGCCAGCCGATTGTTACCGCCGATAGAGCCAATATGGAGAAGGCTATCGCCGAAGCTATGGAGAAGTCTATGGCAGAAGCTAAAGCCGAAGCCCCCGCCGAAGCCCCCACAGCCCCCCAAGCCCCCAAACAAGGCGACAAGGTCGCCGTCACAGCGTAACTATTCTAGCGTGGGGTATACCTAACCGCACACAAGGCCGAAAGTGAGGTGACTAATGGCTATTCCAAAGTGGAATACGCCTAGCCGTCAAGCGCACCTTGTTAACCTCTTTTTAGACAGCGGGGGCTTTTGCGTCTTTGGTCATAAGCCTTGCCTCAATCCAGACCACCACTATGTCAACTTTATTGAGGGCTTAATAGCCGACTGGAAAGCGGATGATAGAGCGCAGGACAGGGCAGAATGGGAAGCCGAAAGGCAACGGCTACATAGTCTAGGGGAACGGCGTTACCCTATTCGTGGCCAGTTTAGTAACATCAGCCAAGACATCTTTTTTGGCAATCAGCCCCTATTCTATCTTGTCGGACTGGCCGTTAGCGGTATCACGCTTACACCCTTTGCCAAAGTTAGGGTATCATCAAGCTATGCTAACCTATTTATTGACTTGGGCAAAAGCCTAAAGGGTGTTAGCAAAAACAGAAGGCGCAAGGCTATTAGATACGGCAAGCCCCTGCCACCAGAATACAGAAGGAGAGTTGAGCAAGTTTGTAGAGAAGCGGTTAGGCACTATCTAAAGTAGGCACAAAATGGGAGAGACACCCCGTTACTGGGGTGTCTCTTTGCTTAAAAACCGCCCGTTAAGGGCGGTTTGTTTTACTCCCCCCTCTCCCCTAAGAAGGAGAAGAGGGGGTCTTTTTTATCCCTGATTATCCCCCCTGCACGCAGGAGAAAGGAGGTGGAAGCGATGGCGGTAATCAATGGTATTCAGTCAAGAACGGCCAGGTGTAAGCCGTGCAGGATTTACTACTACTGGCCGCAAGGTAGAAATTTCCCAAAGGTTAAAGATGCCATATGTCCCAATTGCGGGAGGCGCTTGACCCCGACAACCCACCTCTGCAAAGACCCACGCATCCAGTTATTTCACTAAGAAAGGAGGGCTAGCCATGGCTGAGAAGTTTCCGACAGGGCGTCTCATTATGACCGCCGGTGTCGCCGAGCTGGGCGCAGCAAATGAGTCCTTTGCCAAGTTCGTTAGAAAGAGCCTCCAGCGCCACTCGGATGGCGACTGGGGCGACTTGAGCGCCGAGGACGTGAAAGAAAACGAGTATGCCCTGGGCAAGCAGCTGAGGCTGTTTTCAGCCTATGAGCACAACGGCCTGCCTAAAATCTGGATTATCACTGAGGCAGACCGGTCAGTGACGACAGTGCTTTTCCCTGACGAATATTAAAGCAGTAAAGGGGGTGAGCGATGAATATGATACCGCCAGGTAGCACCTGGGACCTACCGCCAACAGTGAAACAGACTAGAGCCATAGCAAGGCTCTGCATTTATCACGGAATTAGAGAGCCGCTAGAGGAGCAACCCAGCAACAGGCGGGAAGCGAGTCGTTTAATCCACCAGTTGAGGAAATCAATGTGTAGGAGGTAACTCTATGATTAGAGCTAGTGAAGTAGTCTTTATCCTGACCAAAGAGGATGTCCTGCTCTGCGCCAAAGAGATGGACATACCGGTGGAAGCGATTACCGACGATGTCTTCTATCAGGTGAAGAAAGGTGTGGAGTGGGGGCTTGAGAGCTGGTCGGAGGTAATGAAGGAAGCCATAAACATGGCTTTAAAGGGATGACTATACCCTGAAAGGAGGTGAGCTATGTATCTTGGCCGAGATGGGGAATCTAGGTATGACCGACCGCCAGAGCTGTGCGACAATGGTAAAAGCGCCCATCTGGGGAGACCCATTGTATCGCCAGCCTGCTTTCGGGAGACCGAGGCGACGCAGAGAGTTACCATTATCTACAATGACCTGGAAGAAACTGCCCTAAACCTTTGCGATGCCTGCGCCAAACTGCTAAAGAATTCGGCACGGCGACACGGATACAAATTCAAAACAAGTAGAATATAAAGGAGGTGTGAGCTATGCCTTTCATTGTGACGGCCGATATCCGCCTCAGGGTGGAAGACGACCAGGCCCAGACCGAGGAGCAGGCCAAGACGGCTGCCATTGAGCAACTCAGCGATTACCTCAGAAACCACAGCTGGCCGGGACTCCTCAAAGCGCAGCGGGTTGAAAACGGCAAAACCGAGCACCGCAAAGAACTCGATGAGGGCGATATCATCCTCTGCCCACACTGCGGGAGCGATGACATTGACTGCGACAACATGCCCAGCGACGGCAAGTGCAACTCCTGCGGGCAGGAGCTGGCCACCAAGACCGTGCTTATCTGGCTGGATTAGCAGTTAGGAAGGAGGGGCGCCGATGCTCTTCTACAAGATGGGCAACGGGAAGCTTATACCGGTTGCGCGCAGGGGAACTAGCCGGAGAGAAATTAAGGCACTCCAGAGGGAAGAGTGGGCCAGGAGTCAAGGTGGTATTTGCGCCGTTATCAGCTATGAGGAGCCGCATGCAATCTACTTCGCTATGAAAGAAAAGAAAGGAGGTAACCGATGAGCAGGATATTTGTCTATGACGGGAGAGAGTTTCCCGACCATGACCCCGACGCAACCGTAGAAGATGTCAAGAAGAGAATGTCCGACTTCTTCCCCGAGCTGGCCAACGCCGAAGTCAAGGAGGCCAAGCGCGGCGATGATACTCTCTATGAGTTCGTCAGGAAGGTTGGTACCAAGGGATAGTGGAGCCTAAAGATTTAATTAAAATCCTGGAGGCGGTCCCTGAAACCCGCCTCCGGATTTTCCCCCTGGCCCACAAGCTGGTTGGTGAAAACGGGGAGATTGACCCGGCAAAGGTAGCCTTCCACCAAAAAGAGCTTACGGAAGCGGTTGAAGAGGCGAAGGCTTACTCTGCGGCAACAAACGAGGCGGTTAGATGTCTGAAAGAGATGGCCCAGTCATAACCCTGGCCGACAAGCTCACTTCTAAGGGATTGCCGGCAATAAGCATACTCCTCGCCTGGCTTGACAACGCGGAGACCTTTGCTGACTTTCTTAACCTGGTCGATGAGTTTCTTCCGGAGAGGAGACAGGACATCCTCTCCGAGACAAGCCCGGGCGCCCAGATAGCCCTCTTCGCCGATTTTTTTGGGGACCGGTACTTTCCCCTTGACGACTACGTCAGGTATGGCGATGCCGGCGAGTACGAGGAGCTTACCTACCGCATCCCGCTAACAGTCCAGGGGATATCTTATGACGACTACCACGAGATATCCTCGGAGTACCGCGCGGGAATACAGCTGATTGCCTACCTTATACGCAATCCCTATGAAGATTGGGAGCAGGCGAGCGTATCACTGGCTGAAGCCTGCCGGGAGCACGTCCCCCAGGAGCTTATCGAGCGCGCCGCCGCCATCCAGCTTGAGCCGGAGGAGGCGCACAGGCTTCTCAACGACACTCCATATGAGCAGCTGGCGCACTGGACTGACAGGCTCCATTGCTGCACCAATAACTTTTTCCTGGATACCGACTACGAGATGCTGATGCAAAACGTCCTCGGCTGGGACAGGGAAGATGTGGCGGAGCTGACGAGGCAATGGCACCAGGCGCAGGACACGGAAAACAGGCTTACTGAATTTGTTGAATGGCTTGAGGTTGACCTCCCGGGTCGGTTTGAGGAAATAGTGAATTTTATTTTAGAAAGGAGGGCAGATGGTTAAAGAGCTGACGGAAGAACTACAAGGCTACCAGTGGGAGATGCCCATTGGCCTTGAGGTTCCTCCGGACAAGATCAGGGCCAGGCTCGACCTCTGCCAGGACTCGATTATCTTTTACCTGGTAGATGGTAAAACAATCAAGACCAGGATGGTTTCCGCCCGTGATGTGACCATGGCGCTGCTCCGGGAGGTGCCGATGTCATCAGGGCTTTTGCCCCGGAATACACTCTGGTGGCGGCAGAATAGAAACGGCCCCGAATTCGCCCTCTGGCGCCCGCCCGCGATCTGGAAAGCAGCCCTGATGCTGGAGGCGTTCAAGCCCCCAAGGAGATTTAAGCTGCCGCTGCCGGGGCTTATCTTCGTCTGCTCACCGGGCAGGCAGCCTAGAATTTACGCTGCCAAGAAAAGGCCGGTGTCGCAGCGAGACGCTATCTACCACGCTCCTTTGTTCAACGTCTTCAGCAGCGGCGACACCTGCGCCGGCACCCATAAGTTCCCTCCCGATGTCAGCGAGATACCCGAGTCTTTCTTCACCAGCTTCTTCACCAGAGAAGCTCAGTACAACGACCGGTCGAAGAAATACCCCAACGACCTGCTGCAGCTATGGGAGGAGCTGGACGGGAAAGCCAAATACCCACTGAAGGACCTGGTGCGAATAGGAACGATAAAGGACATCTTATAGTGGAACCAGTAGGCTATCTGCTGAATACCAAAGAGGGGCTGGCCGGCGAGGCCGGCCTTTACTATAACTACATCTTCGCCAAGACCGGCGTCTTCATACGCGCCCAGAACCCGCTGCTCAGGGCAACTCTGTGCGTGAGCTACGCGGAGATAAGGGGGCTCGCCCCCCTCCATGAGGATACGGAGCTCGTCCACGGCAAGATACCCTATACCCTCTATGACCTGGCGCTATCGGCGCTGGTGGCCAGCTGCCCGCTGGAGCGGTACCTGGCGGTAACCTGGGATGGGCAATACCACCTTACCACGCCCACGCAAACCAGGGAGCCGACGGAGGTTAAATACGAGCGGGTTAGCTCAACCATAATGGACATTCATGGCCACGGGACTATGGGGGCGTTTTTCAGCGGCATTGATGATGCCGACGAGCAGGGGCTGCGCCTCTACATGGTAGCAGGGAAACTCGACACGCTTCTGCCCGAGGTTGAAATGAGGCTGGGGGTCTATGGCTCTTTCGCCCCGGTCACCATCAAGGATATCTTCGATGTATAAGCTGGACAATAGATTTGCCGACAGACCCTTCGCCGTGACCGTAGTCGGCTGCGGCGGTACCGGCGGCTTTGCCGCCGAGGGGATCTGCCGGCTCCTGCCCCAGCAGGCCAAGCTGGTGCTGATAGACCTCGACCGGGTAGAGGAGCGGAACCTCACCCGCCAGTCTTTTTACAGGGAGGACCTGGGGAAGTTCAAGAGTGAGGTCCTGGCGCAGCGGCTGTCCCGGAAGTTCGACCGTATGGTCGGATACTGTACCCTGCCGGTGCGCATGGCAGAGATCCCCTACCCGGGGTTAATTATCGGGTGCGTGGATAACGGCCCCGCCCGTGGGGATATCCACGCGCTAATTAGAAACGGGGCATATTCATACCCCGGGCCCTCGGTGTGGTGGGTAGACGCCGGCAACGGGGAGGACTTCGGCCAGGTGCTCATCGGAAATACCGAAACCATCGCCGCCTGCATACCGGAGAAAGGCGTTTATCACTCACTCCCCCTGCCCACCATCCAGCGGCCGGATCTATTAAACCAGGCGCCAAGAGGCCGGGACTGCGCCGCCATCGCCGAGGAGCAGGGGCCGACCATCAACCTGGCCATGGCTGCCCTGGTGGTGGAAGTTGTGCACCAGCTCATTGCCGGTACCTGCAAGTGGGTGCAGCTCTACCTTGATTTAAAGGCCGGAACGCTTGTTAACGTCCCGGCTACACCAGCAACGATAGAGTCCATCTGGGGGACGAAAAACCTTAAAGAGAAAGGAGGCAAACCATGAGCGACGAAATCAAAATCGTCATCACCCACCAGGACAACAAGGGCTTGATAGGCGTCCGGTCTCCGGACTGCGACCCTATCCTCCGCACCTTTGAGGGTGAGCTCGCAGCCGGCCTGGAAATAGTGCCGGGCATTGTAGAGGAAGCTAGGCAGATCTGGGCGGAAGCGCCACAGTTCCCGAAGTGCGAAAGCCCGCTGCCGTCCCAGGCTGCGCCGGCTAAGACAGCCGGCGCGGCAAGCGCACCTAAAAAGACAAGCCGTCAAGAGTCAATGTTTTAGTTGGCGCCATCCGTCGGAATTGGCCAGCCGGCGGTGGAATAAATAGGCCGGAAAGGAGGTAATAAAGAATGGAGACGAGAGTAAGTACTCTTAGAGACGCCCTCGAGTTCCTTAAACCGGTCGTTCCGAAGAAGACCACCCTTCCCGTATTGAAAAACGTATTCCTCGGCGAGGGCAGAGCCGAGGCAAGCGACCTCGAGGTGGCGGCCTCCGTGGATATCGAGGGGGCGGACGGCAAGTGTTTGATTCCCCTAGCACCGGTGCTGGATCTCCTCAAGCGCGTCCCCGGCAACGAGCTGCTGACCATTGAGCAGAAGGCTAAACATCTAAAGCTAACCTGGTCTGAAGGCAGTGCCTCTTATGCAGTCGCTGACCCCGAAGACTACCCGGGGTTCCCTGAAGTCAAAGCCCAGCCGCAGAAGAGGGTGGACGGCGATACCCTGGTGCCGGCCCTCTCCTCTATGCTGGGCTACTGCGCGACCGAAGAGTCGCGCCCCGTGCTCACCGGGGTAATCCTCTTCCTGGGTGAAAAGCTGGAGATAGCAGGTGCGGACGGCTTCCGTATGGCCTACAAGACCCTGCCGATGGACCTCATCATCCCGGGCAGGGCTAACGCTATCATCCCCGCCCCAGCTGTCCGGTACCTTGCCCACCTGTGGGCTAAGACCCCCAGGGAGGCGCCAACCGGCGACTCAATCGCGCAGATAGTCACCTCCAAGAGGATGGTAGACCTCACCTTCGATGCCGACAAGCTTAAGGTGGGTTTCGGCAAGGTGACCATGGTCATCAAGCTGATAGAAGGCGAGCCGCCGAACATGAAGCAGCTCCTCCCCAAGGGGTCTTCACCCCAGGTGAAGTTTATGGCAATGGACTTCGAGAGAGCGGTACGCGGCGTCCTGGCGCCGGCCAGGGATAACGGCAACATTGTCCGGCTATCGTGGGAAAAGAAGTCAATGTCCGTGTCAGCGAAAAGCGATGATATGGGCAACATTGAAACCGCCATCCCGGCAGAGACCGACGAAGCCGGCAGGATCGGCTTCAACGTCAACTACCTGCTCGAGTACATCAAGGGGAAGGAAGGGCTAATAACAATGGCCACCACCAGCGAAAAAGCCCCGGCCCTTTTCCGCCACAGCGCGTCGCCCCTGGTGGTCATGATGCCGATGTTCGTTGAGTGGTAGCTGAAAAGGTGGTAAGCGAAAGGAAGGGGGGTCGGCTTGACGACCCCCCTTCCCCTTTCAGAAAGGAGGGAACTATGCCAATAAAGGATCTTAGCGGTAAGAGCATCTACGACCTTGATCAGGAGGACTTCGAGAAGCTCTTCTGCCCACACTGTAAGAACTCCGGTATTTGTGTTAAAGATCCATTTACCATCCAGGTCTGCATGGCGCTGATAGATAGCGGGGTCTGGGACAGGTGCTTTCGCAAGATGAATGTAAGGGTAGGTGACTAATGTGGAAGTAAAGGAAAGATGTGACATCGCGTGTGAGATACTTCACGATACCAACGACGGCGACGACCTATCTCCTGACCATCTATATCTTGTCCAGCAGGCCGTCAATGGATTCCTTACTGATGCCGGCTATCAGGCTTTCCGCGACCTCCAAGACCAGGTCAAGCGCGGATACAAAAAGCCCTGGTTTCACGGCATTGAGCATCTCACCTATGACCACGCCGGCTATGTCTACTGGAAGGGCCTCCGCGTGGAGCACTTTGACCCGCCATGGGCGTATTCGCAGGAGGCGAAGGTCCAGGCAGTCGAGGTGGCCAGGCGTTGCCGGCTGCTGGAAGAGAGAGGGGTTAAGCCCTCATTTTCTTCAGTGGTTTGGTGTTGGCAGGATTAAGCAAGGAGGTGAATATGGAAGGAAGCCATCAAATGACTCTAGCCGAGCTGGCCCAACAAAGAGGGCCAGGCGAGTTACACGATTCTAAATTCTTGTCGGCAGATGAGAAGCGCAAGGTATTGAGGCAATGGGAGCTGTTCTTGAAGAGCGGCCTGCAGCGGGAGAAATTCACCAGGCCCCTCTATGACCACCTAATCCAGCACTGCTCCTTTATTGCCCACTACGATAGGCGGGGTTTCTACTCGACTTACTTTGAGAACGGCGATGACACCGTAGCCTTCCTCTCCCAGTTTGACGACCGCAAGGGCATACCGAAATCAATCGAGTATGGTATGACCTACTGGCTTACCGGGGAGGAGTACTACGACATTAACTCTGAGCTGGTTCGCATCGCCTCAAAGTATATCCCAGTGCTGATACAGCAGGCTAAGAACCGGCAGAAGGAATCTGATGTTGCCCAGGCCAGGGTTTTGCTAGCAAAACACGGAGTCGACCTTGAGGAAAGGAGGTGATTAAGTGAGGCGTAAGGATATAAGGCTCGCCTGTGATGATGAAAAGGAAAGGATATACGAACAGATAGAGGCCCTGTACCTTCAGGAAAAGCCTGTTACCGTACTTGAACATAAGAGCGGCTTCCCCGCGGTAACTGTGGACTGTGAGGATATCCACATCCTTACTGATTGCCTTAGTATTGAGCAGTGGCGGGCAAAAAAGAAATCACAGCAAGGAGGTGAGCATGAAAGGTCAACCGAAGGAGGAACTGGCTGACTACGAGTATAAGAAAGAGAAGGCTCTAAAAAAGGTCGCCGGAACGCTCGAGGAGTGCCTGGGGGAATTCCACAGCGAAGAGCATGACCGAATTTGCGAGGATATCGCCAACTACACACTCGGCTACCTCGGCGTGTCATTCGGGCTTCATGTTAAAAGGAACCCGGCCCGGCAGCCTTGAGGAAGGAGAATAAGTTGACAGCTGAAAGAGAAGCTGAAAAAGGCATCTCAGAAATCGTTGGCGCCATGTGTGACCCGATCATCGTCTTCCCCGGAGGTTGGGGGGATACCCTCCCCGACTGGCTAAAAACCGCCATCACCCTAGAGAGACTTATTGAGAACATGAAGGTCATCAAAGGGGAAGAGATGACCGGCACTGATGCCGAGGCCTGCGCCTATCTCTATACAGCCTCCCTAACGCAGCCGCTGGACCACGACTGGGCGCAGATATACCTCTACGTCGCCGGCAAGGTCTACGAGAAGCACCGCACTAAAGAGTCCGGGGGCACCATGCCTGAGGACATCAGGGTAGACCAACTCAGCGACTACCAGATGCAGCACCTCGACCGGCTGAAAGCCTGGATTTATCAACAAAGGGTTAAAGTGAGACAGGAGCGGGATCGCACCGAGCGGCGGGAGCGTAAAGAGGCAGCCGCGGCTAGGAAAGAGAAGTTGCAGCCAAGAATGTTTGACTTCTAGTCATATACTATTAGTAATATACCAGAAAGAAAGGGGGCTGGGGGTTCAAATCCTCGGCCCCCCCCTTTTTTGTCTCCTCGAGCAAAATAGAAACCCCCTATTTTAGTTGCGGTTTTTTACCCCCCTTTACAGTATATATAGTGGAGGTGTTTCCATGGACGATAGACTGAGACAGCAGCTTGAGGAGATTCTGGAGCAGGTAGAGATAGAAGACCAGTCCGAGATTCTATTGCGGCAGGCCTTGACTCTTGACATAGCCCGGGAAGATGGCCCCTGGCTCAAGTCCATTTTTCAACTGGCAGCCAAGTTTCTAGAGTTAGCCTATAGCAGCAAAAGGGAAGCCAACCGGGCATTGCCCTGGCTCCTTTTCTCCCTGGGCATGGCCTATGAGCGACACCACCAGAAAAAAATTGCCCAAGCCCCCTCTCTAAAACCTTTTCCCCCAAATCACCAAGGTATGAAACCATAGGCCGCCCTGGAAAAACAGCTGATTTTGGCTCTCAGCGCGTCCCGAACGTAAAATCCGGGGGTCTGGCGGACTACCACGCCTGCGGCCGGTTTTGGTCAAGATTTTGTCAACTTTTACCGGGGGAAAAATGCCCAGATTTTCTGATTCTGGTGCGCCTTGGCTTAGCAAAATGGTAAACCGGCGGCTCCCCAAACGCGTGGGAGACTCTTTTTTGCCCCGGGCTCCACGTTAGTTAGGAGGCCCTCATGCTTCCCGCCCAGAAACAGATAAAGCAGAGAAGTACCAGGCCGAGTGCCATCAGACTGTACTTGGCCCATTCAGGCATGGTGGAAAAGAAGCTGATGAACTCAGGTGTGGTGGAAACGGGGTTGACAAAAAATATACGCGTGATCGACCATTCGCTGGCGTTAGAAGCGCCATCGGCTGCTTTCACCCGCCAGTAGTAGGCGGCCTCGCATGGGGGCAGCGCTTCCTCGTCTGAGAGGCTGTATTCGGAGTCGGCCAGCCCCTCTTTGGTCAATAATACATTGGAGAAATCGGCGTCTGAGGCCACGACCAGGCTATAGGAGACGCCGCTCGGGTCGCTCACTCCTTGCCAATCGAAGTACACCCCCTGAGACATATCAGCCCCTTCGCGGGGCAGAATAGGGGAGGGCACCGGCGGGGGGGTCGACTCAACAGTATATGTTGCGGAAACGGTGGTATCACCGTCTGTAGCCTTTACCAGATGCTCCCCGGCGCCGCTCGGCGGCGCCCTGAAAGTCACCGAGAAGCCTCCCTGCACGTTGGCGTTAGTGGTCTGCATGATGTCCTTGTCGTAGGTAATGGTAACCGGCAGGCCCTCTCTGAAGCCTGTTCCCTGGACGGTGATATGTCCCCCCACACTGCCTGTGCTTGGTGTCAGGATCATGCCCGCAGTGACAGAGAAATCCAGGTAGAACGAGTTGGTCCCGTCGCTCACTTTGACCTTGTGTGCGCCGTATCCGCACGATGGAACGGGGAATTCGAAGCTGAAGCTGCCGCTATCACTGGCAATCGTACCTTTAATATCCTCGTCATCGAAATAGATGACGATGTTGCCGTCGGACTCAAATCCGGTACCGCAGATGCTTACCTCGGAGCCAGGGGTCCCCGACACAGGCACCATTTCCGCCGCCTGCTTTACCACGATGGAGGCATCAGCTTCGTTCCCCCGTCTGTCTTCCACATTTATTTCGTGTTCCCCCTTGCCGGCCTCCGGAATGGTGAAGGAGAGGTTGGTAAAAGTGCCATCCTCATCTGTTTCCGCTTCGTCTGTTTCCTCTTCGCCAGAGCTTACTTTAACGTCGTCAAAGTAGACTGTTAACTCTTTGTCCGCGGCGAAACCCTTGCCGCTGATAGCAACGTTATCGCCGACGCTGCCGCTGGGCTTATTGAGTTCGATTGACGGCTCCAGGACGAAGCGGTCATGGTATTCGTCTGTGTTGAACTTTGTCCAGATGCCGTAAGCGCCGGCGGGATAGGTCTCAACGTTGAAGCTGGCCATACAGTAGCCCCAGTCATCAGGCTCTGCCGTGGCTACTATGTTATCCTTAGTGGCGAACGACACGGCTACCTGCCCCTCACCAACCAGGCCGGTCATTATGACCTGAACCGTGGTGCCTACCGGCCCCCGGGTGGGCTCGACGTCAATGTCAACATCAACGTCGGTGTCATCGGCAACAACGGGTACCGCCATGGTTGAGATCAGTATGACCGCCAATATCAGGGCTTGAAGAAAGCGGCTCGCTTCCCGGCATACTATGCTTCTGCTCATTTCGCCCCTTTACTCAGGATATCCCTAGCTATCTCGGCCAGGTTGCCGGCAGCGAAGTCTTCCAGATTTTCGGCTATCTTGGACAGTCCGTCGTCCTCGGATACCTCAACCATGAAGGCGCTCAGTCCGGCATCGGCTTCCCGTTTCACCGTTTCTCCGGCAAACTCCGCCTCATCCTCTACCGCTGTAACCTCAACCGAAGGAGGGAGACCGGAGCCTCCTAGCTCCTCCTCCGTGGATGGAGAGGCGACGCCGGTCTCAGTGCCGGGAGAACCTGGCCGCGGCTCTCCCGGCTGCTCATCCAGCGAAGGTATCAGATGTTCCTCAGCTATCTCCGGCCTGGGCTGCTGCCGCTGGCTTTCAATCCAGGTGCGGCGTTCCCGGCTGGTAATTTCTTGTCGTTCTGCCTCTAACAGAGTCCGACTCACCCGTCTGGACCGCGACCTGCTCATAAGCACGATAACAAGAATGACTATCACCGCGGAAGCGGCGACGACTGCAACAGCACTCAAAGAATCCACGGCGTCCTCCTTTCTACTGCATCGGCGGCAGGCTGCCGAATATCATGGCCACTAAGTCCGGGATAAAGATAAAGCATGCCCCCGATATGGCCAGTGTTATGCTCAGGAAGAAGAGAAACTTGTAGCTGTGCCCGCCACCGGTCACCTTAATAGCTATAGCATTGGCACCGGTGAGTACTATTATCACGGCTATGACCACGGAGTGCAGCAGCTCCAGCTGGTTGCCGCCGAGTAGAAATGTAAAACTGGGAAGGCTCGGCATCTCGCTCAAAACCCCTTCCTCCGCGCCCGCCATGCTCTGCAGCGCGCCGGAAAAGGTCTGCATGACCTCATAGATAAACACCAGCAGACCGACGATGGCCGCGTGCATGGCGATGCACAGCCAGGTGAAGCTGGATGACACCATCCTCCGCTGCGCCCGGAGCAGTGCCACCCTCATGGCGAACAGGGACGACTGGTTTCCCACCTCCTGGGGATCGCCTCCCAGGCTGACCCCATCCCAAAAGGTACGCACGCTCCGGTTTACCAGCTCGCTTCCCGTCTCGGCGATAAACCTGTTCCAGCAGAGTTCCGGCTTGATCCCCAGACCAAGCCTGTCACGCAGCCTCTTGGCCCCTCCCTGCAGCGAGGCAACCGAGTGGAGATCCAGCCTGGTCAGGGCCTCCGAAACCGTCGTTCCTATCGCCTTGGTGATCCCGCCCAGGGAGCGCAGCAAGTCAGCGATGTCCTGGTCACGCTTATCAATCTTCCGGTCTTCCCACATGATTACCGCACCGGGCGGGAACAGCATCGCCGCGGCCACCAGCATTATGCTTCCCATGCTTACATCTCTCAAGGCCAGAATCAGGCAGACCACGATGGCCACCGGCAGGAAGATTTTCACCAGGAGCCTGGACAGTTGGCGCTCGACCGAAGTATCGGGCAGGGAATGCGTCTTTACCTCCTTGGGAGAGGCCCGGTGCATGATCCAGGAGCCGAGCGCGGTTACCATCAGCACCAGCCCGCAGAGGGTCGTAACAAAGGTCGGCTCCACGGGGTATATCATCATGGAGACCACTGCGACAACGATGACCAGTGCCGCCGACAAGATCAGGGCGGCATAGGCATCAGTCCATTTGCGCAGCGTTTCCACCGCCCGCTCGTACCCGTTGCCGTATACCTCCCCCATCACAGAGGCTTCGCGGGCCAGAAAGTTGGCCTCGGGCTCCCCGGAGGCGACACAGCCGGAAAGTCGGAGGAGAAGCGCCTTGGGCTCCGGCTCTTTAGCCGCCTCACCGACGATGCGGCAGGCCTGGGCATAGTCATAATTAAGCTTCTGGGCCAGAAAATGGACATCCCTGAAGTAGCGTGACGAGGTGTAGGGAAGCTGCGAGGCGCTTTCAAATATCCGGCTGCGCGTCAGCCCCGACGTGGCCACGGCCGACATATACGTCATCTGGCAGAATAGGTCTACGCCGAGAAGGTCCTTATTAAAAGAGCCCTTCGCGTTGCGCTTTGGCCAGAACCTGAAGAAGTTCATAAAATCCTGAAACCCCCTGTTCCTTATGCAGCCTCTCCAGGATCTGCGCCCGGCGGTCAAGCTCGAGGTAAATCCGCTTCTTCTTGTGCGAAGGAATACCCCGCTTCACCGCTATCTTCTGCTCCAGGAGATAGCTGTTCATATCACCAGTAAATTCGAAGGTATCGTTGACCGGATCCCACCGGAATACCTCCACGAAGGAAAACGACTGCTTCACCGAGTCGTAGCCTATCACCTCGTTGATGCTGAGCACCCGCCGGCCGATTTTCCCCGTGGGCAGCTTGACCGCGCTCTGGACTACGACCACATTCAGATTGTCAATGTATGCCTTGGGGACGTTTATCGGATTCCCGGTGAGCCGCTGGATTAGTTTCTCCACCGAAGCAGCGTGAAAGGTGGCCATCACCGAGTGCCCGGTCTGCATCGCCTGAAAGGCAATGTTCCCTTCCGGACCCCTGATCTCGCCCACCAGTATCTCGTTAGGCCGCTGCCTGAGTGCCGCCTTGAGCAGGTCGAACATGGTGACCGCGGTTTCCGACTGCTCCTTGGTAGTCTGCACCACCTCCCTTATCCAGTTTTTATGCGGTACCTGAAGCTCAGGTGTATCCTCGATGCTGACTATCTTGGCGTTTGGGTGAATAAAGGTGGTCACTGCATTCAGTGTAGTTGTCTTGCCTGAGGCTGTCTCACCGGAAACGAAAACGTTCATCCCCTCGCCGATGACGAGGGAAAGATAGGCCGCCATACTGTAGTCGAGCGTTCCCAGCTCGATAAGCTCCATAACTGACATCGGCGTCTCGCTGAACTTGCGGATACTGAAATTGGAACCCCGTTTGGAAATATCGCGCCCGTAGACGATGTTTATTCTCGAGCCGTCGGGGAGAGTGGCATCCACTATTGGATTGCGGAAGCTCACCGGCTTCTTGATTCGCTCCGAGAGCCTGAGCACGAACTCGTCCAGTTCCTCCAAGCTGGCGAAACTGATTATGGTCTTCAGGCTGCGGAAAATCTTGTGCTCTATGAAGATAGTGCCCAGGCCGCTGCAGCTGATGTCCTCGACGTAGCGGTCGTGAACCATAGGTTCCAGCATACCCAGACCTATCTTGTCCCTCACGATGAGATACTTGAGCCCCTCCATCTGACGCGGCGTCACCCTGATCTTCCGGCCAGACCGTTTGAACAAGCCTCCCCCGAGCGGCCCTGTGGTGAAACTCTCATCTACACATCTCACGAAGGCTTCCCTTTTCTCGTCATCGGTGCCCACAGCATTCAGACGGTCGCCCATATCGAGCATCCGCTTTTCCAGTTCCCGCATCAGCTTGTCAAGCTTCTCGACAAGCACGGGCTCGATGGAGATGTACATATCCCTGCCGTCGTGAAGGTCAGGGTAGATATGGGCAAAGACACCCTCGGTTACCGGGTAGATCAGGTTGGGGTGACTGATATCCTGCATCCGGCGCGTAAGTCGGGAGTAATACTTGGGAATGCCGACTTCGGCCACCGGCACCATGTGCAGGTACTCCAGCAGGTGTGGATGACGCTGGCTGGCTTCCTGCGCCGGCTTGGGCAGCATCTGGAAGAGGCTGCACTGAAAGAAGCCCTCCCCGTGTTTATCGGCTTTGTTTTCTTCAGTAAATGGCAGGCTTACCTGTGGCATATCATTCCTTTCTTAGGCCTTGGCCTGAGAGATAGGCATTACCCGCATACCCATCCCCGGTTCAACCTCGAAGCTGAGTATATTCCCGGTGTCCTTGTCTGCCCCCCGGACCTTGGCTACCTCCAGCACCTTGATCAGCTTGTCTCCCACCTCCTCAATGCGCAGCCGGAAATGGGCATCGCAGACCGACCTGATGCGGGCCAGCACCTCCTCGTTGAAGGCGTAGGTGTGGGCGATATTGATGATAGTTTTGCCATCATCACAGAGGCGCTTGCATCTCTCGAAGTAGCTGATTATATCTCCTACCGAAGTGTGGGCGATTACCGGTGTAAGGGAATCGACTACCACCATGCCGTAGGCAGTGTGGCGTTCGATGGCACTCAGGACGGCATCGAAAGTGCCTAATAGCTCCATCTGTGATGTCTCTACGGGGTAGATTTTTAGCCACCCCAGGAGCAGGGCATCCATGATGTCAAGGCCAAGGCTCTCCATCTGGGTGTTGAGGCTTCGCACCGAGTTCTCGGTGGTAAACACCAGCACCCTGTGATTACCGCGCAGCGAGCCCCAGATCATCTGCTGGGCAAACACCGACTTGCCGGCGTCTGACTGGCCCTCGATAAGGGTGAGCGACCCCACCGGGATACCTCCGCCGACCTTCTTATCAATCTCGGCATGGCCGGTGGAGATTGCGCTCCCCAGAGGGCGTTCTTCATCTTCATAGCGACTCATAGCTCTACTCCCTCGCGAACATGGCTCTGGCCGTGACACCTCTCGGTGTTGATATTGTCGCTTCCGCAGTTGATGCTGGGGGTAGGGGAGGGTCAAGGCTCAGGATAAGCAGCATCTCCTCGCCGGAGTTCAAAATATCGGGGTCGAAGACCTCCGGACTGCCTTTAAAAGATATGCTATCAACCTTCCAGCCCGGCACGGAATCGTAAGGCAGCCACACCGCGGTATCACCCTGGTAGCGGATGATGACGTCCCAACGGTCAAAATCTCCCAAAGGAACCGCCCCCTCATTCCTGATGGTTATCTCCACCTGGTTGGCATCTAGCACGGTGACACTTACCGTGGCAATCCCGGTCTGGCTGATATCGTATCTCTGCTCCTCCGCCTGTCTCCAGGAGCTTGAAACCTTGTCTGCCAGCGATAAGGATGTTCCGGCAAGGTTCAATGTCCCCACCAGGAAAAGAGCGAGGCAGAGCAGCGAAACTATAGCGTTCTCCATGGCTATCCCTAATTGCTGAACTGATATTCATCCAGGACTCCGTTCGGAGCCACCACCTTTACGAAGTGGGCGCCGGAAGGCGCCTGGGATAGATAGATGGTTATTTTCAGCGTGGCTGTAGGCCCCCATTCGGAATCGTTCTCAATTTTGTAGTCCCAGCAGGGCTTCGGCGACCCGTCCTCCTGATCATAGGGTATCCGTGAGAAATTACCTTCCTGGCCGAAGAAGACATCGCTGTTCTCGATACCTCCTATCCTGGTGCTACCGACATTCTTTACCCAGACTAATACGTCAGTGCCCTCACAGGATACCTGTACTATTTCCATCTGGCTCTTGATGCGGTCGTTTATCCTGCCGGTGATGCTTACCATTGCCCCGCTGGCGGAACCTATGGCGGGATAGACGGCGTTAAACACTGCCAAGGTGCAGACCACGCCGGTGATAATAAGCAGTACGGTGACCACTACCTTATCTATTGTCGTCCCCCCTCATCAGCCAGAATGGACAGGAGCGAAGCATCGAACTGGCTATCTTTATTCATCAGGCTGTCCAGCTCGGTAAGAATCGACAGGTATTCCCTCGAGCCCACCCGTCCATCACCGCCTTCGTTATCGGAAAGGCGAGCTAATCTTATCAGCACCTCCCTGAAGCCGGGTGGAAGACAACCGGTGGTGTGATAGACCTCGATTAGCGCTTCCGTCTTGGTCTTGCCCAGCCTCGACGTCGCCTTGGCCGACCATTGTGTTAATCCGACGATGGTTATGAGGTCTATATTCCGGGGGACGCTGGACGTGTGCCTGCCAGCCGCTACTTTCTGTGCATCTGGCGGCGGGTCCACCACGGGTTCCTTTACGACCGGCCCATCCTTCCCCGTCCTGGTCTCCTCGGGGGAGATTTTCACGTCCTGCGCTGTATCTCCTCCGGGAATGTCCACTGGAGGCTCCTGCCCCGGAGTTGCCCTGTGCAGGCTGAAAGGATTTTCCAGGCTAAGGTAGTGCTCTCTTATATCCAGGAGCACCGTCTTTACCTCATTCTTGAGGACTTTTACTTCATCCTCCAACGCCTTTATTCTCTGCTCAGGGTTCATATCTTTCCTCAAATATTGTTGCGCTCCCGGGGAACTCCGTCTTCCTCCCCGGGAGCGCCTCGTATCATCGGATTGAAGTCTCCTCTCTCACCTAGTACAGGTCCATAACAGCATCAATGTTGGCCGGTATCGTCCGCTCGATGGTAACCACCGAGCCGTGCGGCGGCTTGACCTGCAGACTGAACGAGTCATTGGCCCCTGGGGGGTCAGCTAGGAAGCCCAGGGCCACCGCTATCTGCGCCTGCTCGCCCTGCTCCAGCAGGTAATCGCCGTCGTTCTGACCGACAAAGCTGACGGTCCAGTTTATATTGGCCTCATAGGTGTTGTGGTCAGAGTAGCTGATTACGGTAACGTTATTCGGGGTCGGCGTCAGGTCTATCGCCTTGCCAGCGATGGCGTTGGCCATGGTGAAAGCGATAAGCTCGGCGTGGCTGTAGGGAGGACCGGCGACGATGTTGTCAATATATATGATGACATCAGCCCCAGCACCAGTCAGGTCAAGAGTGGAAGAGAAACCTACATTGAGAATGCCAGTATCATCTTCAGGATTAGCCAGGCTAACAGTGACCAGTGTCCAGCTGCCTGCGGCTATTGCCGGAAGGTCTATGGTCTCCAGGTCAGTGCCGTCACCTACACAAGCCCCATCATTGAGCAGCAGCGTCAGTTCCCCAGCGGCCATGTCGGTGTCGGTCATGACATACAGGTTGTCGAACGTCTTGTCAGACAGATCCGAGAGTTCACTGGTGTCGTAGGATATCAGGCCCCCTGTAAATTCCGAGGCACCCGTTGTCCCATCAAGAGTGAACTGAACACTGTAATTGCCACCGTAACCCACAGCCTGCGTCACTGCCACGCCAGTTGCCGATTTATTCGTATCCCATCCTGTAATGACGTCGCAGTTGTTGATTAGCCCCTCAGTCCCCGGGGCGCCGTAGGCTATGACCGAGCCCTTGAGCTCCATGGAACTCCTGGCCTGCTCCAGGCCGGCATAGACCGACTCCTTGCCTTTCTCAGCGGAAAAGATGCCGGCGCTAAGTACGGCGTAGCCGAACACCGCAGCCACTGTTACGAAGGCAATCAGGATGATGGCTGTCTCCAGGCCGGTCATGCCCCGCTGTCCTGTGTGAAGCCTGTGCATGGCTTTCATGAATTTGGTAATCATTTTCCTCTCCTTTCTCTAGTATTGAAGGTAAACCGGTTTCCGCTTCCTCAAAATCACATATGACCACCTCCTCTCTATAAATGTGGCGTCCTCTCTACAACTTGACCAGGGCGAAGTGGCTCCACTTGCTGTGGAACAGGCCAAGACGCCACAGGTGAATAATCCGAATGGCTGCTACCAGTTCACTACGACTGATATTCCTGGTCAAAAACCCCACTGCCCCCGCCTTGATGGCTGGGGCCAGGTAGCGGCGATTATCACTGAGCATAATGACACTCATCGGCAACCGGGTCTCCTTAAGGTGGCGAGTAACCTCGATGCCGTCCATCCCAGGCATCCTGACATCCATGAGAACCACATCGGGGGACAGTTTCTTGGCCCGGTTCAGGGCTTCCTGTCCGTCCCTGGCTTCACCGATTACCCTGATGTTTTCATCCCCGCCTAACATGTGGCGCAGACCCTCCCGCATGGCTTCATGGTCATCAACCAGAACAACGCTTATCGTCTCGTTCTGATTGCTTTTTCCGGCGACATTCTCCAGCAATTCAGACTGTCCCATGTTTGCCCCTCGCTTAAACAACTGCATTTTAATTCTTGCATCCTGATATAGCCTGTGTAAGTCCCAAACGGGTAATAATGGTTATCCGCTTGGCTAAAAGAAGTTTATACGAATGGGTAATAATAGTTATCCGTTCGGTAATTTACCTGTGGCCAGAATGGGGAGATAATTGAACCAAAATCCGGTCAGAATTAGATTCTGGTAGTCTGGTGATAGGGCTAACCAGGCCACTCGCCTTCTGTAAGGGCAAGCGGAAGAATAAAGCCGGGGGCAGCTCTACTCAACTGCCCCCGGCAACACAAGTTGCCAGCCGCTTGCCCTCCCTCTTTTTAGAACTGGCTATTTCCCTAACTTACTGGGCTTAAATCTGGGGTAGCCTCTGCTTCCGCACTACAGGTTCCTCAGCCCCTATTATTTCCTGGCTTACTATCTCTTCAAGCCTGCGTTCTTCAAATATTCAAGGTAGAATCTGTGGATATCGGGATCGGTAATCTCGGACTCAACGCTCTCCAACGGTGTGTAAACTGCCTCGCGGTAAATCTTACCTATGTCCGGAATCAGGCTCGCAAGCCCGTCAGACGACTCTCCGGCTGCTACTCTCGTCGGTAGCAATAGTTGCGTTAACACCAACACTGATATCACTGTCACCATTATCAGCCCAATCCAGGGGAACCAAAAGAATGCTCGCTTCAAGCTCACCTCCTATAGTCAGGAAGCGGCCGGCAGGCTGGTGAAATATCTACAGCGCTATCACTATCACGCTCTGCCCTCCTTTAACTGAGTAATTAGATAAGCTTTCGCTTCATGGCTTCAGAGACAGCCTGGGCGCGGTCACTCACCCCCAGCTCGTTGAAAATATGGGTCAGTTCCTTCTTAACAGTGGCCTCACTTAGGTACAGCCTGTCACCGATGCTCCTGCTGGACAGGCCAGCGGCAACCAGCTTTAGTATCTGGCACTGGCGCTCAGAGAGGAGGGAATCGCGACCGGCCCGGTTGAAATCGGCAAGTTTGTTTAGAACCTCCCGGGTAAGTGAGGGTGCCAGCGGTGCGTACCCTCGATGAGCGTCTCGTACGGCCTGGATCAACTGCTCACAACTGGCCTCCTTTAGAACATAGCCCCAGGCACCAGCCTCAATGGCCTGGGTCACGTATTCGTCATCATAGAGAGTCAGCATGACGACACGGATGTCAGGTATCTTCTCCCGCATCTGTCGGGTGGTAGTGATGCCATCCATACCGGGCATCTTGATATCCATCAGCACGATGTCAGGCCGGAGCCGCTGCGCCTGAACCACCGCATCTTCACCGCTAATCGCTTCACCGACTACCTGTATATCTTCCTGCGACGCAAACATACGCTTCAAGCCTTCTCTAATTACGTCGTGGTCATCGACTAAAAGAACACGAATAACGGTCAACTTCTCTTCTCCTTTAAGTTCCATTTGAAGCTCTGTTTTACATCTCTACACCGAAGTTGGTGTTGTCGTAGGGTCGTTTCAGTTCTTTACGGGTATGGTCAGTACTACCGAGGTACCATTCCCCGGGCTGCTGCTGATGTTCAAATCACCTCCCAGCATCTCAGCCCTCTCCTTCATGCCAGCCAGCCCCATATGTCCCAGAGGCAAACCATTGTTTGCCTGATCCAGCTCGAACCCCTTTCCGTTGTCGCTCACGGTGAGGGATACGTTCCCGGGCTGATAGTGAAGCTCGACACTGGCTTCAGTAGCATAGGCGTGTTTTCTTACATTGGCCAGTGCTTCCTGAACCACCCGGTAGATGGCCGCTTCTTGGCTCGATGTAAGAATAACCGGCGAACCGACCGTGGTGAACCGGCAGGCCGTATTTGTCTCCCTGGTAAGGCGCTCTGTTTCCTGCCGCAGTGCCGAGACAAGCCCCAGTTCATCCAGGCTGTGTGGACGCAGGCCGACCAGCACCCGCCGCAGCTCAACCACGGTCTTTTGCAAAAGACCCCGTATCTCTTCTGCTTCCACACGGGCCTCGGTGAACTTTTGCCCGGCCAGAAGGGAAGTAAAAGACTGGATGCGATAGAGTGCGCCAACCAGTTCCTGCCCAATACCATCGTGAATCTCAACGGCGACCCTTTTTCGCTCGTTTTCCTGGTTCTGCACAGACCTTTCCAGCAGCTTTTCCAGTTCCTGCCGCTGCCTTTCCACGCTTTTGAACAGGTTGGCATTTTCTATGGCCGCGGCCGCCTGCCTAGCCAGTATGGACAGGAATTCCAGGCTGGTGGAGGTAAACCGTGCTCCCTTCCTTACCTTAAAGGCGTTTATCGCGCCGATGGCCTTATCCCTGGTAAGCAGCGGCACCGACAGCAAACTGTAAGCCTCCAATTCGGCCATGATTTGTTTCACGTTTGGGTCGGCTTCTCTCTTTTCATTTACCACAAGGCTCTGAGCCAGCTCCATTGTCCGGTTGGCCAGCCTGATGCAGGCGCCGGTACCGTCCGGCTGAAGCCCTATCTCGGCTTTGACAGAAACCTGAGAGTTTTTCTCGTCCAGTATGAGCACGGCCGCCCCGTCGGCCTCGGTCTCAGCAGCAGTCATGTCCAGGATATGTCTGAAGAACCGACTCATCTCGGCTTCAGATACCATGAGCTTACTCCTGCTATTCAGGGGCAGGAGAATCCTCTGCTGCATGGCATCTTTTACGTCACCGGCTTGTTCGATAGCCTCGGCCACTGCCTGCCTGAACCGAGCAGCGGTGAACGGTTTGACAAGTAAGGCCCATACCCCCATCGGCAGCTGCCGGGCAACCGCGCCTGCTTTCTCTTCGTCCACCATTATCAGGGCGGGTATCATGGCGGAGGAGAGTACCTCAAGCATTTCCGGTACTTCTGCATCTGCGATGACCAGATCGTAGGAGCCGCCCTTGATTTCCCTGGCTGCCTCTGCAGCCGAGGCGACACTGGTGGCCTGGTATCCCTCAGCTCCTAATGTCTTCTGTCTGGCAAGGAGTAGCGGAAGACTTTCCTCGACCAGCAGGACCTCTTTCATACCATTTACCTCTTACCTGAACTGAATACGTTGAAGGTCGGTGGCAAAGATGAGCCAGTCGCTCCGCACGTCATTATAAAAAGCCTCGGCTAACTCAGGGTTGAAAGTCACGCTCCAATCCACGAAGCCGCCCACCTCGCTCTCGAACTTCCGCCACTCAAACCAGACAATCATTTTTATTCCCGGGAAATCGTCGGTAACCCGCTGGCTGAACACCTGACGCCACCAGCACTGCTTGATGAGCCGCTCGTCGGCACCGCTTATAGCGGGATTGTAAAGGGCCGCTGTCTCCGTTATAGCCATCGGCTTACAGTGATCTTCTACATATAACTGATAAAAATCAGACACGGCACGCTGGTCGCCGTCTGGACCCAGGTAAGCTCCTGTGATTCGGGCAATAAAGCTACCTTCTTCAGGGACATCGTTCTCCTCCCACGAGCGTCGATTGCCCCAATGGAATACAGACATTCCAACCCAGTCTACGGCATCATCACCTGGATAGTAGGGGGCGTACATATCGTCGAGCATATCAAGATGGCCATCGCCATTGGTATCTAGAAGGTGAAAATCACTGTCCTGGGGAGAAGCTTCATAACACCCGCCAGCAAAGGGGTAGCCACCGCCGTAATTTGGAGCCCATAGCATAGCGGTAAGGGGAGCATGGCGGTGTATAGCATCGGCCACCGTGCGAAAAGCTCGTACATATCCGGTGGGCTGCTGGCTCCAGGGGTACCAGGAACCGTTCATCTCGTGAGCAAACCTTACGAATACCGGGATGCCGCTCTCATTGTACTTCGCCAAGAGTTGTGCCAGGTCACTAGCAACCAGGGGAGTGATGGTATCTAATCCATCGTGGGGCTCCAAGGTGACCAACGCGATAGCCCGCTGCTGTGCTACCTGGGTAATGAAATTGTCGAGGTTAATGCGCTCCTCGTCATCGAATGGGAACTTGAAGAATGCTCCGTAGACGGCGGCCGATGTCCCTAATCGCTGGCTGAAGGCGGTAGCGCTGTCATGCTCCCAGTCAAGATGTACGCCGAAGTAGCTACCATCGGGCGGTTCAAGGAACAATCGATGAACATGAACAGTTTCTTCCAAACGTGCGGGGCAAGCTGACATCAGCAGAGGGAGAAGGACAAAAGCAACCCCGGAGCCGACCTTAAACATACGCTTCAAAGAAGGGAAAAGTATAATTCTCCACACTGCACTGGTACCTATGCGCTTTCCTATCTCACCATTCATCCCTGGATATAGCCTTCAAGCCAGTTGCGAGATGCCCGAATGTTGCGTCCGGCGGGGCATCCGCTAAAATTTTAAGCCTGACTTCATCGTACAGGCCCTGATATTCAGGAATCTGCTCATCATTTTCGTCAAAAACAAGGACCATCTCATTCTCCATCTTCAGAACATTTTTAATCATGGCTTTTCACCACCTTGCCATCCGCTTGTATATATTTTCCCCATCGCTCTAACACTCCTTGGCCATGCTCTTCAAGACAGCGGAGAAGGGCAAAGGCAACTCCGGAGCCGACCTTACACACGCTCCAAAAGTGATGAGCAGGGGAGCCGGAGATAGCTGAGCAAAATTGTTCTCATTGGTAATTGGTAATAGTGACCTGTTTACTAGAGTCTTGTCGGTACCCAAAGTAGCAACGCACAATTTAGTTCTTTGGCCGGCATAAGATACCCACCGCTCGTGAACATTGCATACGCTGCTTGCCATTCCTCCAACTCACAGAATAAATAGTCCCAGTTTTTGCCTTCCTTCCCGAATAGATTGGATTCTTCCCCTGCCATTAGTCGCTCCTTTCGGTGCTCATCTCCTTCAAAGGCTTACCTAGCCGCTCCTTAGCCATGCTCTTCAAAACAGCAAGGATAACGACGGCTGAGCGCTGTATCTCTACCGGCTCCTGTGATAGCACCGCGGCCACATAAGGGTCCAATCTCTTAACACCGGGTTTCTCAGCGGCGCCTGAAGGTTCAGGGGATAAGTAGCCAGCCAGAGCAAGCAACTCGCTCTCTTCAGAGCCTAATGGCAGGGCAATCTTGCGCAGAATACGGGCTGATGGGAAACGTTCCCCCCTCTCTACACGATCCAGGTATGACGGGGAGATACCTGAGGCATGGGACAGCTCCCGTAACGTCAGCGACACCATGACCCTTTGTTGCTTTAGTAATCTACCCAGGTCGTTGCTCAATTTCTCCTACCTTGAGAGTCAAGGTCTGACTCAAGCCGGCAAACCCTGCTAACATGTTCCAGGCCATCGTCTGCGTTCTGCCCCAATACTCCCATTAACTTTTCTAGCACAACAGCATCAGCTTCAGTCATTGACAGCATCACCTGGTCAGCGATTTCCTTTACCACCGATATGAGCTGCGGTAGCATGCCTCTTCCCTTATCCGTCAGTGTGACATTGACGCACCTTTTATCCCTATCACTGACATCAGTCACAACAAGCCCATCTCGTACCAGGCGCCTTACCAATGTAGTAATATCGTTCCGCCTCCTTAACGTCCGATTCGCTATCTCAGAAGGAGTCATCATCCCACCGTTGGCGGCTATGGTATGTAGCACCCTGTATTTTATGAAAGAGAAGCCCGTTTCTTGACGCAGACGAGCATCTGCATACTTCACTGTTTTTTCGGCATATTTCACGAATGTTATATAGCTTCTCAGAACATTGTCGGCCTGGTATATCACCATTAAATTTTGTGTTCCCATTTGTGCCACCTTTAGCCTTCTCCCGCTGGATTACTCAATTTCACTCACCTCCCTTGAGAAAGGCGACCATGTCTTCCCGCCGGAACCTCCGGTCACCTCGGGGACCAATACGGTACGATTTCAAAATTCCCTTATTGCCCCAACGCCTTACCGTATTGATATGCAGATTAAGAATCTGGGCTACATCCCTTATTGTCAGCATCGACTCAGAGCTGAGGTCGGGCTTTTTGGGGATAGGATTCCCCTTTTCAATCTGCCTGACCCGCTCCTTGGTTATACCGAATCTGCTCCCGATTTCTTCATAAGTTAGGCCAGAGTTCCTAAGCTTAACTATCTCATCGCGTCTGGCATCAACTGGCTGCCGTGCGCCTGCCAAATTTCCCTTCTCTCTTAAGGCATTCCTACGATCTACTACTTCGGTTCCATCTGGAACGACGTAAAAAAGGTCATCAAGCTTATAGCCGGGGAAGGCTTTTAGTGCCCCCGTGATAAAGGTTTCGTTGACCGGGCATTCGCCTTTATTCACCCTGTAAACTATCTGCTCCGGTACTCCCATAGCTAGGGCCAACTCCTTTATACTCTTAAACTTACCTTTGGATAACTCGAAAACTCTGGTTTTCAGTTGCATAGCCCCTAGCACCTCCGTTTCCCCTGTCAGAGCCCGCCACATTTACCTCTTGAAATCACCCACAAGTTTGTACACGCCGAAGGCGAAGATAAGCAACAACACTGCCGTCTCCAGGCTCCTGATTATTATGTTTGGCTCCTGGATCAAGTACTGACCGTAACGCCAGATATTGGAGAAGTGCCACAGCAGAGCAGCACTCATTCCAATTACTAGCGAGTCGCAAATTACCTCCTTCGTACCAATACCTTCTTCATAGCGTCAGCGGGCTTCCGCCGCCCAAAAAATTATCGTCCCACTCTCACCAACCCCGGTGTAACCCTCCGAAACAGTTAGTGTGACATCAACCTCTCGATGACCATCCCTTTCGATAGTGGCATTAAACAAATCCGGCGGTTCACCGTCCAGCTTGAGCTCGTCTGCATAGGGGCCGGTAACGCGGCAGGCGACTGACAAGTCCCAGGCACCGGTGTTGGTTATGGTTACAGCTTGCGGCTCGTCTGTTTCGAAATCTATGCTGCCGGGGTCAACCGTAAAGTCTAACGCTGGTATGATGTAGGCCTCCAAGGTTACCTCTCTACTAACTGAGTGGGCCGCGGCAGTATAGGTATAGCTGGCCAGTCCGGCTACCACAGCCAGAATGAGGCTGACGACAACTATCGCGACTTTATTCATTTTCTCTCCCTCTTAGCACGGCATTTCATACAGTATGCTTGCATCGGACTATCCTCCCTATTTTCCTTCGCCTGCGCAATGGCATCTTCCCACTTTCCCTTCTAGTCCAACCCAGCAACTATCCTCTCTACCTTGGTAATGTCAAGAGCATTGACGTTGCCATCTTGGTTAGCATCGGCGCCGGGAGTCTCAGAATCCAACCCAGCAACTATCCTCTCTACCTTGGTAATGTCAAGAGCATTGACGCTATCATCATCATTAGCATCTCCTGGGGTAACTTCGATAATGGTGACGCGGTTACTACGGATGTAGCCGTCCTTCTCGGCATATACATCAATGGTGGCATTGTTAGAGATGGTGATGTTGACCTCGCCATCCTCGTCGGTGGTGTAACTGGTGTCGGCATAGACGGTGGCACCTTCAGTCGGTGACCATCCATCGCCGTCGTACTGGCTCACAGTGACGGTAAAGATGTCGCCCGCGGCCGGTGTCACATTATCCACCTCAATCTTGAGCGGTATAGCGTCCCATTCACCGTAATACCAGAGAACCTCCTGATGCGGTGGGGCGGGTGGCGATGAATCGTTAAGGATGAAGTCGGCGGCGCCGACCGAAGGACTGATGTAATCGATGCGGTACATCCAACCGGCCATGCCCTCCCCCTCCTCGGCGTCTATTGAGGTCACGAATAGGGAGCCCCACTCATCCGTGGTTTGATAGAGGAAGCCCCCAACTTGTGAGGCTTCATCCAGGGCACCCAAGGCGGTGGGGTTTTCTAGGTGATATTCAACACCGCTGTTATCGGCGGTAATCCACGACTCACCAACGGCTACGCTGCCACTCCAGATGGTGTCATTCTCCCCCTCGATGCGGACATCAACATTGGTGGTTGCCGTTGGTGGTTCTGGTATTGTTACTTTCGCCCGGAGACAAACATTCACACCAATATCGGCAAAATTGTCAGCGTCTTCCCAGCTGTCGCCTACCTGGTGCTTCATGTAGCAAACACCCGACTGTATAGGTGGCTCGCAATAGTCAGCTATTTGGTATTCGACAGGTATAGGATAATTAAAATCAGGCGTGGTCATTTCGACGGCAACGGTGAACTGCTGACCATTGGTCACTGGCACCGAAGCAGTGAGAGGTATGGAGTAGTAGCCGAACTCGGCGCAGCTACCCGATTGTGAAGTAAGCTGGTTTTCAAGACCATCGGACGGGTCACCATCATCATAAACATAAATCTCGTAATCAGCATTGTTGCTCGTTGTCCAGAAATCCACGTGGGTAAGGTCACCATCCTGCTCCGAGGTGAAGACGCTGGCCATCCATGCTGATGTACCAGCACCTCCAGCGCCCATAATGCCGGCTTCATCCCAGTAGTAGAGCTTCTCACTGGCGTCGTAGTCCCCGTATTCGAGATAGGCTATCCCGCACATGGAACTTGAATCATAGGCCAGCCAGAAATAGCCATCGTTTCCCCATTCCGCCCCCCAGCTATTCTTAACAAGCCAAGCGCCAGTTCCCAAATGGTTTGGGTCGGGGTGCGGCACAGAGTCATCCCAGCCGATAATGGATACTAGGTGATTGGCGTCTTCGTCACAGGGGTAGTAGTCGTAGATAGTCCCGTACGTTGGGTCATATTCGAATACATTTAGGTCACAATAGAAGGCCATGGTCACCGGTCTTCGATATACCGCCGCTTTTATTAAGTCGGTTTGACTCTGGTCATCGGTTACATACATGTACCCGGTGACTTTTTTGACCGGCGTACAGCTGTCACAGGTGCAAGTCCCGTCACACTGCAAACCGCTGGGATTATAAGGATTGCACGTTTCCAGGACAGCCCCTTTCTTGATAAAGACTTCACTGGCGAGTAAACTATTACCGCCAGCTTGACAGGGGTCAGTAGGGTCATCGTAGAGATAGACCCAGGAGGGGTCAACGCACAGAGCCACACTCTGCTCGGAAAAATTATATTCAGTACTCTCATCCAGCAAGACCGCTGATTCCAGGACGGATGTTGTACCGAAGACCCAACAGGTGCCACAGGTTTCTTGGTCTTTTACCGGCGTTACTTTCCCCTGGTCCCTCCAGTCCCAGCTGCTGGGCGGCTGAGCTAGTAGTGCCCGCTCCCTCTGCACCGGAATTTCCCTGAGGTGACTCAAGTCCAGGGTCGGGGGAACATAACCGCAAGAGGATTTGTGTGGCTGCTGGATAGAGTCAAGGAAATCGGGGTTGAGCGGAGCAAGTTGAAACTGCTCATCATGGGCAACTGCCGGGCCGTTTCTCGCCAAAAAAGGTGCAGTGCCCCCAACAACCAGTGTCAGGATAACTATTATGCCTAATAATTTAACCTTTGACATCAACCTCCTCCTATAGGATTCACATTATGTCTGGCCAAAGAAGGCAAACTTCCTGCGTCACATTTTCTTTTGCTTGCATTGGTCTACCTCCCGATCAACGCAGCAACAGTCTTGCTACCACTATCTTTAGGGTAGTATTTGAGCACCGCTCCCCATTCCGGGTCTGCCCCCTTTTCTTCCATGGTCCTGGTTACCGCCTGCTGTATGGAGAGTCCTTCAGAGATCAAGTTTTGGACCAAACCCATGGTGGCATCGTCAACGTAATCTAAGCTCACAGTACGGTCCCAAGCTAAATAGGCTGAGGCACCTTTATCGATAAAGGCCTGGGCCAAGTCCTGAAGGTAAAGGCAAGAGCAGCCAGTTACAATTATGACTGTGTCATCAAAGTGCCCTTTCATCCTGTCGGTGATGAACTTTGAGTCGATAGCAAAATAGAAGGAGTACCCTTCATCTACGCAAGCCTGGACTAGCTCTTCGTTTAGCTGCTCCCTGACATATTTGTTTGGGTTGTAGCCCTCGCTAGTAAACAGGCTGGTTTTCACCACTGCACCCCCCTCCGCTTTGATTACCCCTGAGTGTGCCCGGAAGATAACTAGCTTATAATCCTGCTCCGGCAACTTCCGATAAAAGTCAACAGTAACCTCATCGCCCTGATAAAGGTCAACCTTAAAACCGTCGCCTTCCAAAATAACTGTTACCCCATCAATAAGTTTCTGGTTTTGGTGGTCGAATGCATAGAGCTGGTCAATGATGGCTGCCCTAGGCTCGCCTGAGTTAGTGGGGTTGTCTGTCTCGCCTTTTGGTAAAATACAAACCAAGACAACGATAGCGACAACCGCGAGACCAATCCCCAGCCAAGCAGACCAAGGTAAGCCCCGAAATAGGAGCTTACCTTGAGTCTGCTTTCTAGCCTTGCCTTTAGCCAAGGCTTATCAGTAAACCCTCCGTCGTCTAACTACTAGCCAAGCTACGACGGCTACTAGAATGATGATGCCTGCACCCAAGGCAATCCATGGGGCGAGTAACGCTGGCTTATCCGGTAGATAAGCGATGCCCCCGACAGCGGAATCAGGTTCAGAGGGTGGAACTGCCGCGCTAATACTAACGTTAGCCGCGTCGGTGTCGGTATTATCATCATCGTCGGTCACCTCAAGCCCCACCGTGTAGTTACCAGCAGTAGCCCAGGTATAACTTGGGTTCTGGGCAGTGGAATCGTCATAGTCTCCATCATCATCCAGATCCCAGGCATAGCTGTATGGCGGCGTACCACCAGCGGCCGAGCCGGAAAGGCTCACCGACTCACCAGCCGTACCGCTGTATGGCCCTCCGGCATCAGCCTCCAGTGTTACCGGTGCCGCGCTAATACTAACGTTAGCCGTGTCGGTGTCGGTATTATCATCATCGTCGGTCACCTCAAGCCCCACCGTGTAGTTACCAGCAGTAGCCCAGATAGAGCTTGGGTTCTGGGCAGTGGAGTCGTCATAGTCTCCATCATCATCCAGATCCCAGGCATAGCTGTATGGCGGCGTACCACCAGCGGCCGACCCGGAAAGGCTCACCGACTCACCAGCCGTACCGCTGTATGGCCCTCCGGCATCAGCCTCCAGTGTTACCGGTACTCCTATGTCAACAGTAGCTCCTACCCAGGCCGCCGGTATTTCATTGGCGGTGTTGTCACCCAGAAGCCCGTTCTCCAAGTTAATGTCACTAGACGTGCCTTCCGATCCAATAGCATGGAAATGGAGCTCACACAGATACCCTGAGCCGGTTACTCCTGGGGTACCGGGGACATTTATTACGACCCTTATCCTGCCAGCAGAGAGCTCATTGGTGGAAACTACGGGTATATTGGTTCCACCTATTTGCCCATCAGTGACTCCAACCCCTGGAGAAGGGTCGGTTATCTCCAAAACGGCGGGATCAAAGACGACCTCAAAGTTGGACGAATCGAAGTTCTCCACATTGGAGATATCGACTTGGGCAGTGAAGTTACCTCCAGGTGCTACGGTAGCAGGAGCATCGATGCTCACGGTAACCGCCAGAGCGCTAACTAAGGAGACGGGTAGGAGCAGCCCCACCAGAAGACATAGCACTACTCCTACCCCGCTTAACCATCTTCTAAGTTTCATAGTTTCCTCCCTTATCCTGTGGCCACAAGTATCTCAACGGCTGTAATATCGAGAGCATTTATAAAACTGTCTCCATTAGCATCGGCACCCGGTGTTGGAGGATTAACTCCGGCCACGATAAGCTCTATGGCGGTGATGTCCAGAGCATCGACCTCACCGTCGCCATTGGCATCACCCAAGACATCATCAGCATATACGCCGGCACTAAACCAGTTAGCGTATATCTCGTTCCCGTTCTTGTCACTCAGCGTGCCATTCTCCAGAGCAATAGGGCTACCTGTGCCGCTGGGACCAGTGTAGGTGAAGCATAGTTCAGCTAGAATGCCAGAGCCACTAACGCCCGGGTTACCAGAAACGTTCTGCACCACCCTTACACCAACCAGAACATCCCCGGCATATAGGTCATTAGTAGCGACGACAGGGATGTCGGTTGAATCTATTGTGCCGTCGATGATGCCGGTCAATTCCAGAACCTCCGAGTCGTACATCACGTTGTAGCTAGCGGCATCAAAATCGACAATCTCGCTGATGTTGACCGGGATGGTAAAGGGTTGTCCTGGAGACACAGCCAGAGGTCCATCCAACAGCCACACTGTAACTTGGACTATTGCCGGTCCATCCCCCGTGGTAGCATCGGGATTTCCGGCGGCGTCCGTAACACCACTGCTGGGATTCACCGTTTCGGTAACCTCAATGTTGGTGCCCGTCCCTAGGGTTACGCTGAGAATATCATTGTCGGGGTCATTCCAACTCAAGTCATCCGCTGTCACCGCACCGTAGCTGTGACTCCCAGAGGTAGGTAAGGTAGTACCGATGTTAGTGTGAGTGATGGTTGAAGTATCCATCGTCTCACTGAAGCCAAAGATGAGCATATCACCGGCATTGATACCTGCCGAGCTATCCATATCAGCCCAAGTTATAAAGCGTAGGATCGGACTGGCATCGTCTAGGAATGCCGGACCATCACCGGTGGTAGCATCTGCGTTTCCAGCCAAATCTTTAACACTGTCGGTCGGGTTCACCGTGGCACCCGCGGGCGGGATATTGACGTCTGTCCCAAGGGTCACCGTGAGGATATCATCACCCGCCGGAGTTCCCCAGTCCACGGTAGCACCGTCACCGTAGCTGCCGTCGGAAAGCGGCAGCCTGGTGGCCAGGGTTCCATTGGTTATGGTTGAGGTATCCATATCCT
>Ga0307433_1000094_pt1 | contig 73720 bp, 62 predicted proteins | sample SalMarWE160210MG_FD_202166 | JGI IMG/M metagenome (GOLD analysis project Ga0307433, IMG submission 202166) | Salt marsh sediment microbial communities from the Plum Island Ecosystem LTER, Massachusetts, United States - WE1603-210 | ecosystem: Environmental > Aquatic > Marine > Intertidal zone >...
TTTTCAAAGGGAAGTTAAAATATTAGGTGGTGTTTTGCTGAAAGAATATTTTAAAAATTTAGTCAAAGTCGCTTCAAGAGGAGATGCCAGAGAGGAAAGTTTTTATGAAACTCTCAAAGATATACTTGTTGAATATACATCCTCCGTTTTAGGCAAAAAGTTTCACGTTACAACTTTACCCAAACAAACAGAAGCAGGCAATCCGGATTTTAGAATTTGGGACGGAAAACAGCATATTGTCGGATACATTGAGGCAAAAGCCCCTGAAGTAGATGATTTAGACCGCATTGCGCATTCGGAACAACTTAAAAGATATTTTCATACTTTCCCCAATTTAATATTAACAAACTTCTTTGAGTTTAGATTATATAGAGATGGGAATTTAATTGAGAAGGTTCTTACTGGCCGTCCCTACGTTATGACTGATTTAGGCAAAGTTCCTCCTGTTGAGAATGAAAAAGAGTTTTTGCTTCTTCTTGAGAAATTCTTTTCCTTCTCTCTCCCAAAAGTCTATGACGCAAAGAAACTGGCTGTAGAACTTGCCAAAAGAACCAGATTTTTAAGAGATGAAGTTATTGCCGAGGAGTTACGGGAAGAAGAAAGCAAAGGCGAAGGTAATATTTTGGGGTTCTTTGAAGCCTTCAAAGATTATCTAATAAAAGGTCTTACAAAGGAAGATTTTGCCGACCTTTATTCTCAAACGATAACTTACGGACTTTTTGCTGCGAGAACTAGAAGCGAAAAGGAATTTAGTAGAAAACACGCATATGATAATATACCACATACCATAGGAATTTTAAAGGATGTTTTTGAATATATATCCCTCGGAGACATCCCTGAAAGTATGGAATGGATTGTGGATGATATTTCCGAAGTTCTTGCCGTTACAGATGTAAAAAGCATTCTTCATAAATATTTTCATGAAGGGAAAGGGAGAGACCCGATTATTCACTTCTACGAAACTTTCCTTTCTGAATATGACCCGAAAACAAGAGAAAAGAGAGGAGTATATTACACTCCGGAGCCAGTAGTATCTTTTATTGTTCGTTCATTAAATCAAATATTAAAAGAATATTTTAACAAACCTGAGGGCTTTGCGGCAGAAGGGATTACTGTTCTTGACCCAGCCGCAGGTACATTAACTTTTATTGCAGAGGCTGCCAAATTAGCAATTGAAGAGTTTGTTACTAAATACGGAAAAGGAGGGAAAGAAGGTTTTATAAGAGATCACATTTTAGAAAATTTCTATGCATTTGAGCTAATGATGGCTCCTTATGCTATTGGTCATTTAAAAATGTCTTTCTTACTTGAGGAACTTGGTTACAAGCTAAAGGAAGATGATAGATTTAAACTTTATTTAACTAATACGCTTGAAATGGAAGAATTACCCGAAACAAAGCTTCCTGGAATGGTATCCCTCTCTAAGGAATCTCACTTGGCAGGGAAAGTAAAACGAGAACAACCAATACTGGTAATTTTAGGTAATCCTCCGTATTCCGGGCATTCAGCAAATATTAGTGAATGGATTGATAATTTGTTAAAAGAAGGGTACGAAAGAGTAGATGGTTCTAAGGATGATGGTTATTATAAAGTTGATGGTAACCCTTTAGGAGAAAAAAATCCCAAGTGGCTCCAAGATGATTACGTAAAATTTATTCGTTTCGCACAATGGAAAATAGACCAAATGGGTGAAGGTGTTTTAGGTCTTATAACTAATCATGGTTATTTAGATAATCCTACGTTCCGGGGAATGCGTGAATCTTTAATGAAAAGTTTTGATGAAATATATGTTCTTAATCTTCACGGAAATTCTCTAAAAAAAGAAATCTCGCCAGATGGTAAAAAAGATGAGAATGTTTTCGATATAAGACAAGGAGTCTCTATAACTCTTTTCATAAACGAGGGAAAGAAAAATAGAAAATGCAGGGTTCGCCATGCGGAGGTTTGGGGTCTTAGAGAGAAAAAATATATTTGGCTATTAAAAAATGATATTAAATCTACTGATTGGAAGGAAATAAAGCCCAAATCTAAATTTTATTTTTATGTTCCAAGAGACACTTCGCTTTTAGAAAAATATAACAAGCATTTGAAAATAACTGAAATTTTTCCTCTTAATGGAGTCGGAATGACAACATCCCGAGATGATTTTGTTATAGACACAGATAAAAATAGACTTTTAAACAGAATAAGATTATTCAAAAACAGCAAGTTGTCTGATGATGCTCTTCGTGAGTCTTTCAATATAAGAAAGAAAAAAGGATGGAGTATTAGAAAAGCTTGGAATAAGCTTCAGTCAATATCTGATTCCTGTCTAGAGGATTACATTGAACCAGTATTGTATCGCCCTTTCGATGTCCGTAGGATTTTCTATCATGATTCTATCGTTTGGCGTACAGCGAAAAGGGTCATGCTCCATATGACACAAGAAAATTTAGGGCTTATTACAAATAGACAGGTAAGAACGGAAGGGATCAAACATACTTTTGTTTGCAATAAACCTATAGATTTACATATCTTAGAAACAGCTAATGCAAACCCTTATCTTTTTCCTCTGTATACATACCCTTATTTGAATAAAAACGATTTGTTCAGCCAAACAAAAAGAGTAGAAGAAAAAGAGTCTAATATAAATTCTAACCTATGTAAAATTCTTTATAAAACTTATAAGAATGAGCTTACACCAGAAGAGATTTTCTATTATATCTATGGGGTTCTTTATTCAAACATATATCGCAAAAAATATGAGGAATTCTTAAAAAGAGACTTCCCGAAAATTCCTTTTACGAAAGATTACGAACTATTCATAGAAATTGGCAAACTTGGGAGAAGGTTAGTTGATTTACATCTTTTAAAGTCTAATGAACTTGAGACATCTATCGCACGTTTTCAAGGCGAAGGAGACAATCGAATTGCTAAGGCTAAAAAAGCAAGTAGGAACTATAACCCAAAAGAAAAACGAGTTTATATAAATAAAGATAAACAATATTTTGAGGGTATCGAAAAAGAAATATGGGAATATTATATAGGAGGCTACCAGGTACTGGATACATGGTTAAAGTACCGACAGGAAAGAAAATTATCAACTGACGATATCAAACATTTCTGTAAAATGGTAACAGTAATCAGCAAAACAATCGGAATCCAGAAAGAAATTGACGAAATTTATCCTGAAATCGAGAAGGATGTTGTGGGGTTTGGAAAGTGAAATGAAATTTTTGACAAATTATAAATTTTATAAAGAAAGGTTTTATGAAAAAAGAGAATAAAACAAATAACCGAATAAATAATATAGTGAGGAAACTGTCTGAAGAGATAATAGAAAAAAAAGAAGTATCCGAAATTATAGAAGTAGAAGATTTAATTTGTGAAGTACGTTTCACAATATATCAAGAATTACAAAAAGAGAAAATATTCGGTATAATTAACAAGTATGTAAAGGAAGCTGTCTTTTTAGCAAAGAGATATTCTGTTAATAGTCTTTCTATGAACACTTTTGGGTTGAATGTATATTTATCAAATGAAGGATTTAACGAATCAGTATCTTTTGAAGGCGAAATTAGGAAAAAGAACATGGCTAGTTATTGGGATAGAATGGAGGAAAAGTAGAGTAAGAGTAATAACGCCTGAATCCTACGAAATATAATATTTTAAAGGTAAAAACATATATTAACTTATATAAATAATAAACCAATGCAATTTATCATAAAGTTGAGAAATAAGTCAATAATTAACGTTCTTTCCTATTACAATGGAAGCGAAAAGCTTAGAAGAATTAGAAAATATTAAAGACAAAATACGACAGTTTCTCCAATTAAGTGGGATAAATTTGGACAGCGTCCTACTTGGGTTATGGGAGTATAAGACAGAACCATTTATAAAAGCTGGTACTTCACTTTTTGCTGTCAGATATTCTACCCCAGGAGGTATTGAAGGACCTTCAAAAGAATTAAATCGTAAATATTTTGACAGATTAACCGCTTTGGTTACTGCATATCTTTTATCAGACCCTTTGGTCTTTAATAAAGGGCTCAGAGAAAAATTCAAGAATTCCAAGCTTATTTTTCAAATCCTTCGACTCGTAGGCAACCAACTCCCATATAACATCAATCTGTATGGCCAACATGCTCAGGCTCTATTTATGTATGATGAATTAGTTGAAAAAATTAAAGGATTGGCAAATATACCAGATTTTGATTTTAAAAGAAGATTTCAAGAAACTTCCGGTGTAACCGTCAAAAATTTTGTTGATATCGGTTTTGTTACATGGGCTGCGTTGAGAAAACATTTTGGGATTAATAGAAATTATTTTAACTCTCTCCGAGAAAAAAATGCACAATTGCCAAAAGATAATATTATAGATAAAGTTCTTGCTAACTTAGCAGCTGATCCTAAGAAAATAAGAAACGATTACAATAAATTTTGTAATTATGACAGAAGTTTTCAAATGTATGATTTCAATCCTATCTTCATGTATCCTATTATAAGACCTTGGAGGAAAAAAGATGCTATAAAAGAGCATGAACGTTTGACAGCGCCATTACCTGATTTAATAGCATATAGAATTTTTGAAGGAATATATTATCAAATGTTTAATAAATACAAAGAAAATTTTTCCAGATATTTTGGGTTTTTGTTCCAAGAATATGTAGGAGTAATTCTTCAAAATTCTATAGAAAAGAGCAAAATTTTCTCTGAACATGAAATAAGAAAAAAATATCCTGAAAGTGAAGGCAAAGTTCCCGACTGGGTAATCATCGAAAATGATAAAGCAATACTTATAGAATGTAAAGCTACTCGATTTACCAGAAACGCTTTAATAACTGGTTTTGAAGAAGATATAAATTCGAGTTTAGAACAGTTAATAAAAGGTTTAGGACAATTAAATAATTTTGCTAATGCATCTAGAAAAAAACACCCTCATCTGAAATTCATTCATAAATGCAAAAAATTTTATCCGTTATTTGTATCTTGGGAACCTTTGTATTTAATAAATAGCAAAGGATTCAGAGAATATGTAGACGAGGTATTATTAGAAAATAATATTTCGAGTTTACCATGGCTTGTACTTGATGTTAAACAATTGTTGATTTTACAGCCTCATTTAGCTTCAGGGATTTCGTTTTCTGAGGTCTTAAATAAGCTATACCGTAATCATTTTAATGATATCCTTTCAGAGGTTATAGAAAAAACTAATTGTAATTTTAAAGATTGTTTCTTGTTTTCAAAGTATGAAGAAATACTTAGTAGAATTAACTTCCCTTTTGAAGAGAATTCTACTATCGAGTAGTTTTATGCAGGGCAAGAAAACTTGTATATACTGTGGAAGTTCAAAAAAAATAACGAAAGATCATATTCCCCCAAAGTGCTTGTTCCCGGAACCTGTACCAAAAAATCTTATTACAATTCCTAGTTGTGAAAAATGCAATCAAAAATTCTCCAAAGATGATGAGTATTTTAGAGATGTGATTTTAATGAGAGAAGATATCTTTGACCTAGAGGGATTAGAAAAGCTGAGAAATAAAGTTATCAGATCCTTAAGAAGAGTTGAGAGTTCAAAATATAAAAAAAGTTTAATTTCGGGCTCGGAAAGAGTAAATGTATTTACTAAAAGTGGATTGTTTACAGGGAAGAAAACAACGTATAATGTAGATTTAAATAGATTGAGGAACGTGATTAACAGAATTACAAGAGGTATATATTATAAAAAAGAAGGTGAAGTCTTAGATGAAAATTACGATGTGAAGACTTATACATCAGAAGATATCGCTGAGTGGAATCTAGATTCTCAGAAAGAATGGATTGTACTGATAGACAATTTATTTAAGAAGAGATTTCATCACTTCGGAAAAATCTTTGCATATAACTATTTACTGGCAAAAGATGATCCAAATGCTTCAGTTTGGATTTTCAATTTCTATCTAAAAATTGTCTTTATTTCTATAACGTTACCTAAGAAAATAATAGCAACCGAGGATTCTTTAGAAACCGATTAGAATAATTAATCAAGAAGAATCTGAACTTTGTATGTTTGGATCCAGGTTTCGAAATTTGACCATATTCCAATATAATTAATATCAGGATTCTTTTTTGTTTGTATTGAAATAATTGAGCATTTCTTAAAAAGAAAAGATTTCTGAATTTTCAGAAATCTAAATTTTTAAAATATTCTTTCAGCAAAACACCACCTAATATTTTAACTTCCCTTTGAAAAGAATATAATGGTTTCCAATTTATAGTCAAGGCAAGCTTTTTCTATAACAAAGAATTTTAAAAAAGAATACAAATTTTCTTTTTGAGCCTTTCTTAAAAAACAAAGAAACAAAAATCGTTTAAAACAGCAGGCACACCCCATAGAAAAGTAAACTTTCTAACAAGGCACACAAAGGACGTTGCGTAAGACCCGAAGGGTCTGAAGCCGACCGACTGTGACTGCTGGGGTGGGGCCAAGACGGCTTGCGCTTGCTGTTGCAAGCCAGTCTAAGGCTTTCGTCCGAGCGATAGCGAGGGCGAAGCCAAAGGCAGCCCGCATTGCGGTCGGCAAGCCGTATGGGTGGGGTGGCGGAGTCCGTTTAAGTTGTCTGAAAGATAGTATTTCTAAATGTCAGACGAAGAGTTCGAAGTTTGTACGGAGTGAGCAGCCATTCTTTACGATTTTTCGAACACCAATTACCACCTGCGCTCCACTGCACAATTCCCAACCCATGCTCGTCCGCCTCGCACGAGGGCGCTCGGCGACCTCGCTTAGAATGCAACCGCCCTTCCGCGGATGCCTGCCCCGCGGAATAGGCTCGGTGATTTCCGAACCCTTGAATGTATCTCGGAGGCAAATAGAAAATGTCCAACGAAATTACGTCAAGTCCGTAGGATACGGACTTGATAAGACTTTGAAAAAGCTGGGGTCGGTCTCTGGGGGCAGTTTCGACAATCTTTTTTGAAAAATATTTTAAGTTTTCTAAAACAATTTTTGCTTCAAACTTTTCTTTTTCTTCTTTTTGAATTGAAAGTTGTATCCCCTCTAAATCAAATTCCAAAACCTTTTTCTTGTTTTCGAGATTTTCGATTTTTGAGAAGTTCCTATTCGCTTATTTTGGGTTGACAAGTATTATCATAATTTTATATTATATGTTAGAGGGAAAGCAGGAAAAAATCTCAGAAAAAAATAATTGATAATTTTTTTATGAATAAATTTTTATGTTGAAAGAGGTGATATTTAAAAGATGAAAGATAAAAAGAAAAAAATTTTGATTCTTATACGTAAACTGGGAAGTATTGAGAGATTGAAACTCTTTAAAATGGCTTTTCTCATAAGTCAAGAATTGGAGGGTTTTTATTCTTTTGTACCATATAAATATGGTCCTTATTCCTTCGAAATGGATAAGGATATTAGAAAATTAATAAAAGATAATCATATTATTAATAAAGGAAATAAGTTAATTATAAATAAAAAAATTGATTTTTCGAATTCTGAGAATAATGAAATAATAGATAAAATTATCGACAAATTTTCAAAAAAGACCTCCTCGGAAGTTTTAGATTACGTTTATCAAAAATATCCTTACTTTTGCCAGAACTCTAAAATAAGAAAGTCCAAAAACAATTATGCTAATAACTCCAAGAAATTTATTTATACTATCGGTTATCAAAATCTTTCGATTGATAAATTTGTTGATATATTGATTAGAAAAGGAATAAAATACATTATTGATGTAAGAAATAATCCCTTTTCCTTTAAATATGGTTTTACTAAATATTGGCTTGAGAAAAATCTTCCGGAATTTGGTATAAATTATGTAAATTTTTCAAAGTTAGGAATTCCTAAGAAGTATAGAGCTTCTTTAAATAGCTTTGATTTGTGGAAAAAATATAAAGAAATTATGGATAACTCTCAAGTAGATAATGCTATAAAAATTTTGACAGAATATCCAAGTGCTTTAATGTGTTTCGAGGCGAACGTTGATGAATGTCATCGCCATGTTCTTAGTGATCTCATACATACGAAAACAAAGGAAAAAGTAATCGATTTCAATATTGAAACTACTCGCTGGGAGGAGAGAGAATATTAAGAAAAGTTCTCGTAACTATTAAGACGTACCCAACTCCTTCCACAAGGTATAAAGAAATTGTCTGTACGGCTGGAGTATTAGAAGATGGTTCTTGGGTAAGAATTTATCCAATAGATTTTAGACTTAGAGATTATTCCCAACGGTATAAGAAATATCAATGGATAAAGGTTGATTTAGAAAAATACTCTAGGGATCCAAGACCTGAGAGCTATAGGCTTTTGGGAGATATTAAAGTCCTTGGCCCACCAATAGACACAAGAAATAAATGGGCTAAGCGGAAGCAGTATGTTTTTAAAAAAGGGGTTAAGGGAATGTGTTGGTTAAACCAACAATCGCAAAGAGATATTTCTTTAGCTATTGTGAAACCTAGAAGAGTTGAAGATTTTTCTTGGGAGGAGAGTAACCCAAACTGGACTAAGCGACAATTGAGTGCTTTGAAGCAACTGCGTCTTTTTGACAATGTAAACTATAAAAAGGTAGAGAAAATCCCCTACAAATTTTCATATCTTTTTTATTGCGAAGACAAAAACTGTAAGGGTCATAAGATGATGATAGAAGATTGGGAAGTTATGGGACTTTATCGAAAAATGAGAGATACATGTAGCGGTATAGATTCTGCGTTGGAGAAGGTAAAAGAAAAATTTCTAGAAGATATTTGTTCTCCTGAACGAGATACTCATTTCTTTGTTGGAACGACATTGCAATTTGGAACTTGGATAATAATTGGTGTTTGGTGGCCTAAAAAGTAGAATAGTAATTTACTTTGTAGTAAGGCTTTTTGATTTATTTACTCTATTACGATAGTACGACTAAATTCTTTAAAGGAGGTTATATATTGAGTTTGATGTTTTTTCCTCTGAGATCAAACGCTGGTTGGTTTATTTCAAGAGAAGGTAAAGAAGATTTGGAAGGAGTTATAAAAAATTATATTATACTCTTCGATAAAATTGTTTTTCAGGATGGTCGGTATTATTGTTCGATAGGAGAAAAGACTTCCGTAGATTCTTTTATCCCTGCTAACTTTAAAGATTTAAAACGAGAAAAAATAAAGGATTTTATCCCGGGTAAGGAACGATTTTCGCTGAAGATCAACTCTACTGGATCTGCAGACCAATCGACTTTATTCGAAGAGGAAGTCAAGTTTCGGTTTGAGGCGGACTTTTATGCCATCCTGGATGAAGCAGGATTGGCAAAAGAAGGTTATATCGATTGGATGGGCGGGGATTTAAATCAGGATGGTAAAAAGTTAAGTAAAGAATTAGCTAAAAAAGATGTAAGTCAAAAAAATATTAAAAAACCTTTTCCAGGTAATCTTCTTGTTTCCCAAAAAATCTTGGAGGCTCTTTATATTGATTCACTAATTTCGGAATCTTTACAGTTACCTTTTTGTGTTGATTATCGGTTTAAGCCTATACTGCTATGGAAAAATTCTCAAATTAAAAAACTTCTTTATCCAACGCTTCAGGAAGTTTTCTATAATATATGGCTTTCTTATTCTTTCCCTGATTGGAGTAAGCTGAGTTGGGACGAAGTACACAAAGCTCGGGAATCCTCAGCGGGTATAGAATTCAGAAAAATGATAAGTAGAGTGATTGACAAGGTTAAGAAAAATTTGGAGGATTTTAAGGATCCGAAAGAACTCGAATCTTTGGTTTCAACGGAATTTACGAAAGAACTAATCGAAGAATTAGAGAAAAGGATTACTACGCCAAAAAAGACTCTTTTAAATCTTATTCCTAATTTATTACCTTTTGGTTATGGGACCTTGATTAGTACTTCTCAGGAAGTTGGAAAAATGATAAAGGAAAAAAGCAGTTGGGTATCTTTTCTTGTAAAACAATGAGTCGCATGTCTAATCAAATTTTCTGCTGATTGTTGAAATTTGCCTCAGTCTGTTGTTTTTGGGATAAGAATTGCTCTGAAAATTTTACCCCTTGACATTTGGATTTTTATTAATTAATTAAAATTATAGAAAGGAAATTTTAATGAAAGATAAATTCTCTGAGTTTTATAGACCAACTGATAAAGAGTTTGAAAATTTATGGAATGATTGTATTTTTACTTTTGATTCAAATGTACTTTTAAATCTTTATATGTATTCGGAAGAAGCTAGGGAAACATTCTTTGAAGTTTTGAAAAACAAAAAAATAATTGACCGTATATGGTTATCCCATCAAGCGGGTTTAGAGTACCAGGAGCATAGACTTACAAAAATAAACGAGCAGAAGAGAATATATAATGTTCTTTGTGATGTTTTAGAAAGAAGTTTAAAAAAGATCGAGGAAGCAATTAATTCTTTAAAAGAACATCCAATTATTGATCTTGATACTATGAAAGAAAAAATAAAGAAAGATCTTAGTTCTATTATTAAGAAAATTCGGAAAGAGGAAGAAAAACATCCAAAATGGTCATATGATTATGATCCAATTAGAGATGAAATTGACAAACTATTTATAAATAAAGTAGGAAAACCTTTCTCTGAAGTAGATTTGGAAAATTTATATAAGGAGGGTAAAGAAAGATATGATAATGATGTGCCTCCTGGCTACAAAGATAAAGGTAAACCAGAAAACGAGTATGGTGATTTAATATTATGGAAGCAAATCATTGGAAAAGCTAAGGAGTTAAAAACTCCGTTTATACTAGTTACGGACGATTTAAAGGAAGATTGGTGGTCTAAAATTGGAAAGGGCAAAATATCGCCCCGCCCCGAATTAATTAGGGATTTCAGGGAAGAAGCTAATGTTTTATTTTATATATATAGTACTGATAGATTTCTGGAATATGCTCAGGAAAAATACCTTAAAGAGAAAGTAGATAAGAAATCTATAGAAGAAATTAAAAGAAAGCATGAATTCAAGTCTTTATCTGATTTTCTTTCGGATTCTGGTATCCTCAAGAGGCAAAAAGAGATGATGGAATTTCATTCAAAGCTAAAATTACCAGAACTTCCAAATCTTATGCAACTAGACCTTATTCCTTCAGGTTTTTTGAAGATGCAAGGAGAACTCGAAAAGACTCAAGAGCAAATTCGAGAAATGGCATCTTTTTATGCGGATGGAATAAAAGTTGATTCTTCGCTTGGAAAATCAATTGAGGCTTATAAAAAAGTTGCAAAAAATTATGCTAATTTAGTAGAAAATTTAAAAAATATCCCTGCTAGTGCGTTGTATACAGCTGGCTCTTTCCCTGAGCGCGAAGAGAGTTCTGAAGATCAGAAGGAAGAGAACGGGGGTTCTAAAACTGCAGGTTCTTTTCCCCAAGAGCAGTAATATATAATATATAAGTGATTTGAATAAAATAGTTATCTGAAAATTTAATTTATTTTAAGTTTGAAAGGGAGAGAAATTATCATGAAATGCGCAATATACACAAGAGTATCAACTGACATGCAAGCGGAAAAGGAATATAATTCCTGTGAGGCCATATTAGGATTTTGGATTTAGGGGTTGGGATTTGGGGGAAACGAAGAATTAATTCGTGCTATTCGTGTGATTTGTTGTTACTCTCTTTGGGATGGGTTGAGTTTAAAAAATTACAATATAAAGTTTAGTGTCCTTAGTTTGTTTCGTGGTTAAATAAGTATAATAAATTGGGGTGTGGTGGGCTTTGTGCTCTTTGTGTACTTTGTGGTTCAATTTTTTCGTAAGGAATACCTGCGGAAGGGGGGATTCGAACCCCCACGGCTATTCACCACTGGACCCTGAACCCAGCGCGTCTACCGGTTCCGCCACTTCCGCACTTAAGTTAAGAATATACCCAATCACGTGTCACTGTCAAGAGCATTTGAGTTAGAGCGTTGGTGTGTTAGAGCGTTTTTAAAGAACATAATTTGTTTTTTCTCTGTGATCTCTGTGTGTTCTTTATTCTCTCTGTGTTCTCTGTGGTAAATGTTTTTTTATGGCTAAAAAGAACCTTGACAAAACCACCAGTTAATATAATCTTACAAGCAACATAGGCAATGATTGAAATAAGAAACGTTAGCAAAAAGTTCAAAAAGGGCTGGTATGCTCTAAAAGATATTAATTTATCGATTGCAAAAGGTGATTTTCTCTTTCTTACCGGTCAAACCGGTTCAGGTAAAACCACACTTTTACGTATTATATACATGGACATTTTCCCGGACGAAGGCGAAGCAGCTGTAGCCGGATTCCTTTCGTCGACAATAAAAGAAGAAGAAATTCCTTTCCTGCGAAGAAGAATAGGGATTATCTTCCAGGACTTCAAATTATTAAAAGATAAAACAATTTATGAAAATGTGGCATTCGCACTCGAGGTTACCGGTCAATCGGGAAGGAAAATGAGAGAAAAAGTAATGAAAGCTCTTACCCTTGTAGGTCTATCTCATAAAAGGAATGATTTTCCTTACACTCTTTCGGGAGGAGAACAGCAAAAAACAGCAATCGCTAGGGCACTGGTTAGAGAACCTTTTATTCTTCTCGCGGACGAACCTACCGGCAATATCGACCCGGAAGGTTCTGAGGATATAATAAAAATACTTCAGGAAGTGAACACCGCGGGAACCGCGGTGTTAATGGCAACTCACGATGTAGTCCTCGCAAAAAAAATGGGAGGAAACTTCATACATCTCGAGCAGGGGCAAATAGTAGCGGAGTAAAATGTTTTCAATAAGAGAAGCTTTAATCGGACTCAGAAGAAACGGCGTTATGACCTTTATTGCCATAGGCATAATGTTTTTCTCTCTTTTCCTATTTGGGGCTTTTCTCTGGGGCACTTTCAACCTTTTTGGAGTAATAAGACTTGCCAGAGAAAAAGTCGAAATAAACGCATTCCTAAGGGAAAATTTGCCCGAAAAACAAATAGAAGAACTTTCGGACAAGCTTATGTCCATGGTTGGAGTGGATGGGGTGGAATATATTAGCAAAGAAGAAGCGTTGGGAAAATTCCAGGAGGAAATAAAAGACGCTCCCAGTTTAATTGAAGCGGTAAAAACAAACCCCTTACCCGCCTCTTTTAGCATAAGATTAAAAGACGGATATACTTCTCCAAAAGAAGTAAAAGAAATATCGGAGAAAATAAAAATCTTCGATGAGTTTATTGCCGTGGAATACGGAGAAAGCTGGATAAACAAATTAGACAAAGTAGTGAAAATATTGTTTCTCTTCGATATACTTCTGGGAATAGTTATTAGTTTCGCGTCTGTTTTTGTTATTTCGAATACTGTGCGTCTCACGGTTCTTGCACGAAAAACAACAATAGAAGTAATGAAGCTCGTCGGAGCCACCGAAAAAACTATTCATGCTCCATTTATACTTGCCGGTTCGATAGAAGGCGGTGTGGCAGGCATTATGAGCGGAGGTCTTTTATATTTGATATACCAATTAAGTTCGAAATTCTTTGTTAAATTTTATTTCCCGCACAATTTGATAATAATAGGTACAGTAATCTTTGGGATAGTTCTGGGAATGATAGGGAGTAAGTTAGCAGTAAAATCAACCTCAAAGGAAATGAAATTTGAGACTACTAACGTTTAAAGGCGGCGTACATCCCCACGACTATAAAGAAAAGTCGAAAAACTCACAAATAAAAAGGATCTCCCCGCCCGATTTTTTATATCTTCACTTATCTCAACATACAGGAACTCCTTCCCAACCGATAGTAGAAAAGAAGGAAGAAGTCAAAATAGGACAAAAAATCGCAGAAGCTTCGGGCAAATTATCGGTACCTCTTCATTCTCCGGTAAATGGAACTTACATGGGAACAACGATTTACCCTCATCCCCTGGGAGGGATGAAGGAAGCTATGAAAATACAAGTAAACAAAGAAGATCCCGAACCCTTTAAAGAAAAAAAAAGAACAAAAATAAAAAGTTTATCTAAGACAGAACTTATCAGTATAATCAAAGACAGCGGTATTGTGGGAATGGGCGGAGCCGCCTTTCCAACTTATTTTAAATTACAAGTACCTCCAAGCAAAAAAATAAAAGATTTGATAATAAATGGGATCGAGTGCGAACCCTATCTTACCTCCGACTACAGATTGATGATAGAAAAACCGGAAGAAATAATGAAGGGTGTCGATATAATAAGAAGAATAGTAAGACCTAAAAATATATGGATTGCAATCGAAGCAAATAAACCCGATGCGCTTCATGCTTTGCAGGACACCGATTCACAATTTCCCTGGGCCCAGTTCATAACCCTTAAAACCAAATATCCCCAGGGTTCCGAAAAACAACTGGTAGACGCGGTAACCGGTAGAGAAATCCCGGAAGGCGGCTTACCTTTCGATGCCAGTGCTTATGTCCAAAACATTGGTACAGCATTCGCGATATATGAAGCAGTGTATCTTGACAAACCTTTATTCGAAAGAGTCGTTACCTTAACGGGAAACATAAGACACCCGTCGAACTTTCTTACCCCAATAGGAACACCCTTTGAATACTTGATTGAAATATCCGAAGGAATAATCGGAAAACTTTCCAAAATTATAAATGGTGGTCCTCTAATGGGTATCGCGCAATCACGAACGGAAGTTCCGGTTTTAAAAGGCACCACGGGAATTCTAATTCAAAACAAAAAAGAATACATAGAAAAAAGCCCTCAGCCCTGTATAAGATGCTCCGCGTGCGTCGATGCCTGCCCGATGAAACTATTACCCACAGAAATTAATAAATATATTGAAATGGATAATCTTGAAAAAGCAAAGTATTTAGGAGTTCTTTCCTGCATGGAATGCGGCAGTTGTTCATACGTTTGCCCCGCGAATATTCCTCTCACCCAGCAATTTAAGATTGCGAAAAACAGAATAACAAAAGAAAATAAATAATGTTAAATATTAGCCCTGCTCCCCATATAAAATCGACTATAAGCACAAAAAAGATAATGTGGAGTGTTGTAGCTTCTTTAATGCCGTCTTTTGTATATTCTGTCAGTATATTCGGAGTAAGAGTTATTTTCCTGACCCTACTGTCCATAATTTCAGCAGTGGGAACAGAATATATTTTTAAAAAAGTAACAAAGAGAGAAATCACTATCTCGGACGGAAGCGCGGTTATTACGGGAATACTATTGGCTTTCAATATTTCACCAAATTCTCCCTGGTGGCTTCCCGTAGCGGGTTCTGCTTTCGCGATTCTCGTAGTAAAAGAAGTTTTTGGCGGTTTAGGTTACAATATTTTTAATCCCGCTCTAGCCGGAAGAGCATTTCTTATGGCTTCCTGGCCGGGTCTAATGGCAGGAAATTGGAAAGCACCTGCTTCTGGAACTTTGTCCGGCTTACCTCTACAGGCTTTCGATGGTATAACCCAGGCAACACCTCTGACTTTACTTAAAGCACATTCGGGCGCATCGATAGCACAATCTTTGAATTCGACTTACATGCTCAAATCTCTTTTCTTTGGCAATGTAGGAGGATGCATAGGTGAGACTTCGGCAATTTTACTGCTGGTCGGCGCTCTTTACCTGTTTATCAGAAAATACGCGGACTGGAAAATATCACTTGGTTATATTGGTTCTGTTTTTGTCTTTTCGGGTATTTTATACTATTTAGGACAAACACCAACAATACCGCTTTTTCATATACTGTCCGGTGGGGTAATGCTCGGAGGTCTCTTTATGGCAACCGATATGGTAACTTCTCCCGTAACCGTAAAAGGAAGATGGATATTTGGTATAGGCGGGGGAATAATTTGTGTGCTTATCAGAATCTGGGGCGGATATCCCGAAGGCGTATCTTATTCCATTTTAATTATGAATATGTTTGTACCTCTTCTAGATAAAATATCCGAGAAACAAATATTCGGGAGGTAAATATGTTGCAAAAAATTAAAGAAGTATCTGTATTATTTTCAGTAGGAATAATTTCCGCTTTTCTTCTTTCTTTCGTTTACGGGCAAACAGCACCCGTAATATCAAAGTACAAAAAAGAATCATTGAAGAAATCATTAAGCGAAGTATTCGACGAACCATCGGTTCGCTTCGAAGAAGTGAAATCTGATTCTTTATGGAAAGCTTTTAAAGAAGAATATATGGGTATGGTCTTTAAATCCGAAGAAAAAGGATATTCAGGTAAGATAAAACCGATCGTAGGAGTCGACTCCACAGGGAAAATTATAAAAGTAGAAATATCAAAAGCCGAACTTTCCGAAACCCCGGGATTGGGAATGAAAATCTCAGAAGAAACATTTTTGGAGCAGTTTAAAAATCTTACCGCTGATGAAGTTTTCTTGAAAAAAGACAAAGAGAAAGGAAAAATAGACGCGGTAACATCGGCAACCATCTCATCCAGGGCCGCCACCAAAGCTATAAGAGAAGGATTAGAAAAATATAAAGAGTTTTTACCCCAATACGCGTTAAAAGAATTCAAAAAAGACTATATAGAAAATTTAAAACAAACTTCAGACTCGCTACCGGTAGAAATCGATCCTAAAACACTATGGAAGGTCTCGGACAAATATATATTCCTTTCAGAAATAGAAGATTCTTCTTCCGTTTTTCATTTCTTTACGGAAATAGAGAACAAAAAAATTAAAAAAATATCTATATTCATAGAAGACCCAGAAACAGAAAAAGAAAAAACCTCGGAAGATAATAAAATTTTAAAAGAAGCTTTAAAAAAGAAATTTGAAGGTGCTGTACTTAAGAATATTCATAAAATAGAATTCGCGTCCGAAATCGAAGAAATTGCGGAAAAAATGAGGAAAGAAATAAGAACAACTTATGTTGAACAGATTAGATGGAGGGGAAAATAAAACGTACTCTTATCGACGGGATAATTAAAAACAATCTAATCTTAGTTCTGGCAATCGGTCTTTGTCCTACACTTGCCGTAACCACATCCGCCTATAACGGACTAGGAATGGGACTCGCAGCAACTTTTGTTTTAATTCTGTCCAACCTGATTGTTTCCTCGCTCCGAAAAATAATACCGGGCAATTTGCGAATTCCCATATTCATAATAATAATTGCTTCATTCGTAACAATGATAGATTACGCTTTAAAAGCTTACCTGCCTCCTCTTTCCATTCAACTCGGAGTTTTTGTGCCTCTTATTGTGGTCAACTGCGGCATACTGGGAAGAGCGGAAGGATTCGCTTATAAAAACCCCGTGCATCTTTCTTTAATGGATGGATTGGGAGCAGGAATTGGATTTACCCTTGTCCTTTTTATAATGGGAACTATTAGAGAAATCTTCGGACAGGGTATCTGGCTTAATATTCCCGGTATTTTTCCGGGAATAAAAGTTTTTGGTTCCTCTTTCGCGGATTCTTCAGTTATTTTATTCATCCTTCCGCCGGGCGGTTTTTTAACTATCGCATTGTTAATGGGACTCTTTAACTACTGGAGGAAGAACAATGGATAATATCTTTTTGATATTCCTTTCCGCTTTTCTGGTTAACAATATAATATTAATGAAATTCTTAGGTTTATGTCCTTTCTTCGGTGTTTCCAGAGAAATGAAAACGGCGGCATCGATGGGTGTGAGTGTTATATTCGTAATGACTCTCGCCACGGTGATAACCTGGTTTTTGTACCAATATATTCTTATGCCTTTAGATTTGATTTATCTAAGGACAGTAGTATTTATTCTTGTTATCGCTTCTCTTGTTCAATTCCTCGAACTCTTTTTCAAAAAACAATTACCCGGACTATATTCCGCACTCGGAATATTCCTGCCTCTAATCACCACAAATTGCGCGATACTCGGAGTTGCCTTTTTAAATATAGATAATAATTTCAGTCTAATCTCAGGAATTGTTTTTGCTATCAGCAGCGGCGCAGGCTTTCTCCTGGCAATTGTTCTCATCGGTTCGATTAGAGAAAGATTGGAAAATGCTCCAATCCCTGAATCTCTCAAAGGACTTCCTATATCCTTCGTAATCGCCGCTCTTATGGGACTCGCTTTTCTTGGCTTCGCAGGCTTTCTGGGCCTATCTTTGTGAAGTTTAAGCAAAAATTACATAGTTTTCTAAGAAAAGAAATCGGGCAAAATAGGGTATTTAATTCGCCTTCGTATCCGGGAGAACTTCTTTTAGCTTATGGTCTTAAAGATAAAAAACCTCTTGTTTTACTAACGGAAGAAGACCCGACAAAAGTAGCTCAGGATGCGGAATTTTTTTTCGACAAAGTTTTTCTACTAACGGAAGAAAATTTGAATCGTATAGGGGCAACTATCGCTTCTAAAGATTTCGATATTTTAATTCTATACAAAAAGAAAATCGAACTAAAAATACCCGAACAACAATCTATTAACCTTACAGTCGGAGCTAATATTACTTTAGAAAAACTTCTTACGTCTTTTGAAAAAGGCGGCCTCGTGCACAGAAACCGCGTCTACGAGGAAGGAGAATATTTAAGGAGAGGAGGAATAATTGACGTCTGGAGCTCAAATCATGCGAATCCATTGCGAATAGAACTTGAAAATGAAAAAATAGCCTCCTTAAGATTCTTTGATCCCAGCAATCAATTATCGATCAAACGCATAAAAAACACAAATCTTCTTATAGAAAAGGAAGAACACAAATCTCTTTCGGAAGCGCTCAAGGGGTTTTTCAAAATAGGAAGTACAACCGAGGAATTTAAAGCCGACGTAAAATTCGAACCTACAGGTAAATCTTTAACTTTTACTCCAGCTATTTCTTTTAATAGAAACCTCGAACACTTCAAAAAAGAACTAAAATCTCTTAAACAATATCTTGTTTTTATAGCTGCGGGAACACCGGGTGAAATACATCGCCTTCGAGATTTATTTGACACTGAATTTCCTGAATTAGAATATTTAGACACTTTCTTATCTAAAGGTTTTATTCTAAAGAAGGAAAAAATTGCCGTATTTACAGAATCGGACATTTTCGGAGCTCTTAGAGCGAAACATAAAACAAAAAAAGAAAAAATACCTTTCAAAGAGGAAAAAGGATTCAATCGCGGAGAATACATCGTACACGAAGATTTTGGAATAGGAAGATTCGATGGGCTCGAAATAGTAGATATAGACAAAAGAAAAAGGGAATGCCTCGTAGTCGAATATAAAAACAAAAGCAGAGTACTCGTTCCGGTCGAAAAATCCAGCCTTCTTACAGAATATATATCCGGAGGGGAAAAAGAACCGACACTTTCCGAACTTTCGAAAAACAAATGGGAAAAAAAGAAAAAGAAAGTCAAAAAAGACCTCGAAAAGTACGCGCAGAATCTTCTTTCGCTTTACGCGAAAAGAAGAATAACAAAAGGTCACGCGTATTCTCAAGCCGACTCACTAATAAAAGAACTCGAACTATCCTTTCCTTTTCAGGAAACAGTCGATCAGGAAGAAGCGATAAGAAAGGTCTATCAGGATATGGAAAAAGAAAAACCTATGGATAGACTCCTCTGCGGAGAAGTAGGTTTCGGCAAAACCGAGGTTGCTCTCCGCACCGCTTTTAAAGCTGCCAACGAATCTAAACAATCGGCTCTTCTGGCGCCGACAACACTTCTCGCGGAACAACATTATCGTACTTTCAAAGAGAGACTCAAAAATTTTCCTGTTAATGTGGAATTATTATCGAGGTTTACAAAGCAAAAAGAAAAGAAAATACTCGAAAAAATAAAATCGGGTAAATGCGATATAATCGTAGGTACCCATATGCTTCTCAATAAAAAACTTGATTTTCAGGACTTAGGTTTACTAATAATAGATGAAGAACAACGCTTTGGAGTTAAACAAAAAGAAAAAATAAAGGAATTAAGAACAAATATAGATATTCTATCGATGAGTGCGACCCCTATACCCCGCACCTTACAATTTTCTCTGCTCGGAATCAGAGACCTTTCAGTTATACAAACTCCTCCCCATGGCAGAAGAGGAGTTGTAACAAATGTAACTCACTGGAATGAGAAAAGAATCCGGGATGCAGTATTAAGAGAAACGGAAAGAGGCGGACAGGTTTTCTTCGTACATAACAGAGTCAATAGCATTGAAACAATCCGAAAAAAGTTAGATAAAATTATCCCCGAGATTAGAATTGCTGTCGGACACGGACAATTGTCGACAAAAATCCTGGAAAGACGAATGACGGATTTTTTAAATCATAAATATGACTTATTACTTTCAACCTCTATAATAGAATCAGGACTGGATTTACCGAATGTCAATACTATAATAATCGATAAAGCCGAAAACTTCGGTTTATCGGATTTACACCAGTTAAGGGGAAGAGTCGGACGCTCCGAGAGACAGGGCTTCTGCTATTTGATTGTACCGCATGATTTAAAAGGCAAAGCAAAAGAAAGAATCTCCACCATAAAAACTTATTCGGAGTTGGGCTCGGGATTCAAAATATCGCTTAAGGATCTCGAAATAAGAGGCGCGGGAGAAATTTTAGGAAAAGAACAGCACGGACATATAGCCAATATAGGATACAAACTATATCTGAAAATTTTAAATAAAGCAATACAAAAAGCAAAAGGAGAAGAACCGGAGGAAAGAAAAGAAGCGGAAGTTTCTCTTCAGGGTTCTTTTTATATACCAAAAAATTATATTTCGGAAGAGGATGAAAGGATAGAATTATACAGAAGAATTTCATCCGCGGAGAACTTAGAAGAGGTAAACAGAATAGAAAATGAAATAAAAGATAGATTTGGTAAATTACCGCCAAATGTAATACGAATACTCAAATGGGCAAAGATTAAAATCTCGGCGGAGTCTCTTGGAATAAGAAAAGTAGACGAAGGAATACAATCCTTTACCTGTGAGTTGGAAAACACTTTAAGCAAAGACCAGATAAGGAAACTGGTATCTAATATCGAAGGTATTAAGTTTTCTTATAAAAATGAAGTTCTTACTGTCTCGGTGCCGCGAGATTCTATTTTCGACTTCCTGAAAACTTGTAAAAATTGAACCACAGATTACACAAGATTATCACAAGATTTTTTATTTTTAACCACGAAAAACACGAAACCCAACCACTCCAATTAAATATGTATTTAAAAAAACACATGAAAAAATATCCCACACAGAAACACAGAGACCACAAAGAGTTTTTGTTGTTTTTTCTGAATCCAATATCCTAAACCCCAAAACCTAATATTACTGATTTACTCATATACTGATTCACCGGTGCGAAGCAACACCCCTTGACTTATTGGATTTGCTAAATATTTTTAAATGTGGAACTATTCTTATGTATGATATAGCTATTATAGGTGCCGGTCCCGCCGGCAGTACTCTGGCGAGATTAATCGGAAACAAATATAAAGTCCTATTGATAGAGAAAAGGAATTTAACCTCCTCTCCGGAAAAAGCTTCTGCTGTAAAATGCTGCGGAGGGCTTCTGGCTCCCGATGCGCAAATGTTATTATCAAAAATGGGCTTAGGTTTACCAAAAAACGTTCTGGTCGAACCCCAACTTTTCGTAGTAAGGGCAATCGACGCCAGAAGAAAGTTAGAAAGATATTATCAGCGTTATTACATCAACATGGACCGGCAAAATTTTGACCGCTGGCTATTATCGATGGTCCCTTCGAATGTAGACGTGAGACTGGGCTCTACATTTAAATCATACGAAACGGAAAATGATAGTTTCAAAATAAAATTTACTGATAGGAGTAATACCTACATAGATAAAACTAAAATCTTAATAGGAGCGGACGGGGCATCCTCCCTGGTACACAAGCAATCAGCTTTAAAAAACCATTCTTCAAGATCATATTTCGCCATTCAGGAATGGGTGGAAGCCGACAACAGTAAACTGCCTTATTTTTCCACAGTATTCGATCAGGAAATTACCGACTATTACTGCTGGACTATTCCTAAAGGAAAACATCTGATTATAGGAGCAGCGCTTAATCCAAACGATAAAGCGAAGGGAAAATTCTTGCTTCTCAAAGAAAAACTCGAAGACTACGGTTTCAAATTTGGTAAGGCAACTAAAAGAGAAGGAGCTTTCATAAGGCGCCCTGTTAACATACGCCAGCTTACTACAGGCACAAAAGGAATCGCACTGTTGGGCGAAGCAGGCGGGTGGATAAGCCCGAGTTCTGCTGAAGGTATAAGTTACGCTTTCAGAAGCGCTTTAATTTTAGCAACAGTGCTTAATAAATCCACGGAAAACTTTGAAAAACGTTATCGCAAAAAAACAAAACAGTTAAGTAGAAATATTTTTTCGAAAAATTTAAAATCACATTTTATATTCAATTCCCTTTTAAGAAAATTCTCGATGAAATCGGGTTTCCAAAGCATGAAGCTATATAAACCTTAAAGTTAAGTTATAAGTCTCAGGTAAAAAACAGTAACAAAAAACGGGGGCATCTAATATGGAAAGTATATTAAGCAAATTAGTTTTGTTGTCATTTTGTTTTATTATTACCTCATTTAATGTATTGGCAAAAAAAGGTTATAAAAATTTTAAACTTGCTATATATTGTCCTGTTCGCGATGTAAAAAAGATGGCTGATTTAGATTGGCTTGAAAAGAATTACAACCTGCTCGATAAATATCTCAATATCGATAAAGTTTATCTCGAAACCCATCGAAGCCTGGACATGGTTGACAAAAACACAATGTTAAAAGTTAAAAAATTTTTTAACGACAGAGGGGTTGAAACCTCCGGAGGTATTACTTACTGCCGAAAAGAAGGTCATCAATTCGTGAGTTTCTGTCTAACAGACCCCGAACATCGTCAAAAAATTAAAGAAATCGCAGAATATACAGCCGGTATGTTTGATGAAATCATACTGGACGACTTCTGGTTTGCCAATACCAAATGTGAATCAAGTATTAAAGCCAAAGGGAACAAAAGCTGGACTCGTTTCCGTTTAGACGCGATGGAAGAAGCTTCAAGAAAACTTATTATAGACCCCATAAAGAAAATAAATCCCAAGATAAATATAATTATAAAATATCCAAACTGGTATGACCATTTTCAAAACTGCGGATATGATTTAGAGCGAGAACCCAAGATATTTGACATGATTTATACGGGCACCGAGACCCGGGACCCTGTTTATACTCACCAGCATTTGCAGCCATATCAAAGTTACGCCATAATGAGATATTTTGAGAACGTTGCTCCGGGCAGGAATGGCGGTGGATGGGTCGATCCTTTTGCCCGTCGATATCTCGATAGATACGCGGAACAACTAAGTTTGACAATGTTTGCCAAACCTAAAGAGATAACTCTATTTTGTTTCGGGGTATTGTTAGAATCGATTATAGAAGAAGACGGCTCTTCCAAACCAATGAGCATCATTGCCCCGGTTGCCGGATACAGCCTGGAGAAAGCGGACGCTTTTCTTGGTAAACTCGGAAAGCCTATCGGAATTAAATGTTATAAACCTTACAATTCATACGGAGAAGACTTCCTGCCTAATTACATTGGTATGTTAGGCATTCCGATGGAGATAACACCCGAATTTCCTTATGATGAAAAAATGATCTTCCTGACCAGGCAAGCCGGTTTCGACAAAGACATAATTAAAAAAATCAAAGAACAACTCATAGCCGGTAAAGAAGTTATGATTACTTCGGGATTGTATAAAGTTCTTCAAGATAAAGGCATCAAAGATATTGTCGAATTGGAATATACCGACAAAAAAGCGCTGGTGCATAAATTTTACGACTGGAGAGACGTTTACATTTCGGAAAACGATATTACGATTCCTCAAATTCGGTATGCCACAAATGATTCATGGGAACTCATTACCGCTTTAGATAGTGACGTTGGTTATCCTATTATCCAACAGGCAAGCTATGGAAAAGGAAAACTTTACGTCCTTGTAATTCCGGAAAATTTCGGAGAGTTGTATGAATTCCCCAAAGAAATCCTATCTGCTATCAAAACTCTGCTTATGAAAAACCTTTATGTTATTGTTAAAAGCCCCAGCAAAGTAAGTCTTTTCGTGTACGACAACAATAACTTTATAATTCATTCGTTTAAAGAACACGGCGCGAGCATTCAAATTGTTCTGGATAAAAAATTCAGTAAGCTCGTGGAGATACAATCGAATCAGGAAATAGAGGGCAGAATCGAAGATAATAAAATTGTTTTCGATTCATATATAACACCCCATAGTTATAAGGTTTTTAAGGCAAAACAATAATATATTTCCCAATTATCCGGGTAGTAAAAGAACTGAGAATCAAGTTAACATTATTATAGCTTAGAGATTTATTATGGTTTTGTATTTGAGGTTTAGAGTTTTATGTTAAAAAAACGAATAAAAAAAGTTTTAGAATCAGCATTCATCTGCGCCTATCCCCTTTGTGCCATCGTGGCTAATTTAAAAGACAACTCTTACCCCCAACCTCAAAAACCTCGAATTGGTATAATATAAATATTCGAAATCCGGCTTATCTATATAATCCTTATTCGTTTCTCCTACTCTATCATTTCCTCCTACAAGAAGAGGATCCAGGCTATATCTTTCCTCATTGTACATTGGAAGATGAAGGGAACGAAGATACTCGAGTTTGTCCGTATTCGCCGAATCACTTCTGAAACAATTATCGTTAGTTATATATTTAGAATCGAAAAGATTATTGACTTCCGCGTAAAGACTAAATGTAAAACCGCGGACTGACATATCCTTACTCAACAGCAAATTCCAGTAAGCCTCGTCCTGCCATTTCAGACTATTTATATGAGCAGGCTCACTTGGCTCAAAAGGATTATCCGCGTTAGGGTCAAAACTAAAATAATCCCCGCCTTCTCGAGTATAGAGAATACTGGCAGAAATATCTTTAAACACTTTTCCCCAATCATCGAATGAGCTAAAAGTTAAAAGAAGGCGAAAAGAGCTTTTTGCCCTTATCGGGATATCATCGATTCCCGATCCTTTGTATGAACCTGTGCTAAGATTATATTTCAAAAAACCTCTAAAATGTCTCCCGTATCTTTTCCTTAAAGAAAACTCCAAACCTTTAAGATTTCCGTAAAAATTATCGGTATAAGTATTATAAGAAATATCTCCATATTCTCGAAAATAGACCTCGTCTATTAGATTATCATAATCGTTGTTATATAAAGAAATGCCAAATAAATACTGCGCTGAAAAACTCCTTTCAAAACCTACTTCATAAGAAACTTTCTCAAGAAAATCTAATTGAGTATTACCAAGAAATCCTATAGAATCTGTATAATTTGTATATTCACCATAAAGTCTTTCAGGTTCGCACATACGGGAAAAATATCCAAAGTTTAAGTAAATTTTACCAAAATCTTTAATTGGTGTGGATATGCCTAATCGGGGACTTAATCGCCACCTGATATTATCTCTTCCGAAATTATAATAATCCAGCCTTAAACCGAACTTTGTGCAAGAATTCTCGAAAAAAAATTTATCCTGCAAATAAAGACCCGCCCGAAAAGGATCTTCACTCCAGGAAACCTCCTCGGAGATTTCTCCGGGCAAACCGCTATACAAATGTGATTCAATATTATCATGGATTACCTGTATCCCGCCCTTAAGTTGATGTTTAGAATTAATCTGTGAGGTTACTGCAGCCGCAAAATTAATCGTACTAACCCGGGAAGTATCTCTCTGCATTCTTCCGGAATTACTAAAAATAAAATCAGCAGGCAATAAATCTTTATAAAAATATTCGCTACCCGGAAAACGTTCATAACCAAAAGGAACTTCCTCCGGTATGCTGATATTCCCAAAAGATTTAAGTTCGGTTGTATCTCTGAAAGACATATCGGAACTTGTATCTTCCCAGATAGGAGTCGACGAATGTTTGAATTTTGAATAAAATACCTTTAGATTATAGAAGGTAGAAGCACTGACAGAATGGCTTAAATCAAAACCCCATCCATATCTTCTTATACTGTAAGGGTTTAAAGCGTCCACCCAGTACATAAAATCCCCTCCGGCTACATCGCTCAGAATATTTCCGCTTTCCGCCCAAATTTTTCCGTCAGAAGATATATCACTCGAATGATTGGTAACGGTTTCAGTAATCTCGAATAAGCCCCTTACGTTAAGTTTTATTTCGGGCTTAATGTGAAAAGTCATTTTCCAGTCTGTTTTATTTATAACACAATTTTCTCTCGTTACGGGCAAAGAAAAAGGCTCTACTCTCCTAATATTAGAAACATAAAAAGTTATGATGTTTACTCCGGGAAAAGGTCCGCCAAAACCAAAATCACAAACGTATCCCGGTTTATTCCCGTAACTTCCGGGAATCTGGCCAAGAGAATCACTCCCTTCGGTTCTATAAACATACATAAACAAATCTCTCCACTCATTCGGGGTGAGAGTATCCCCTTCGCTTTCTCTATCTTCCGCGTACCCAGTCCAGCCTTCAAAACCTTCATAATCATCGGCCTCTTCTTCCGGAAGGACGGAAGTACCATTCCAACACAAACTGTCTGTCTTATCGACAAAGGGACGAAGATGAACATTTTGGGAATTAAAAATACTACTTCCGTGATGCGGCATATGAGAAGGAATGTACACGAAATTAGCAGCACCATGATATCCGTCTCTCGTTCCTTCTTTCTCTATAACATTAACCACACATGAACCTATATTCCCATACTCGACATCGAAACCTCCATCGAGAACAATAACATTTTTAACCGCTGACAGCGGAGGCATTAAAACCGGTTCATTTAACCTGTTATCCGATACGTTAAAACCGTCCGTCAAATATAAAATGTCGGAGTTTTCTCTTTCCCTATTTCCCAATTTTTCCCTCAATGAACAAAAAGAAAGATAATCTTCAAATTCAGAAACAAGAGGAATATTTTTTATCTCCTCAATATTGAAATAATATATTTTAGAAGATATATCCATTTTAAGAATTTCTTCTTCCGCCTCGACTGTTACCCCAGTACCTTTTATCGTCCTGGGAGCGAACAGTTCGAGATTCAACCTGGTACTATGATCCGCTTCCACCACAACATTCTTTACTGTTAAAGGGAGATATCCTATTCCCCGGGCTTGAATATCATATATACCTGGAGGTATATTCGTTATATTATACGAACCATTTTTTTTACAATCGACCGCCAGGCTTGTTCCGATAACAATCACATTAACGTACGACAGAGTCTTTCCGGTCTTCACATCGACTATATTACCCTCAATTTGACCTTTAGTTCCGGCTAAAGTTTGCCATGAAAAAACAAATAGAAGAAAAAAAATAATAATACGATTAAATTTACCAATCATCATAAGCGCGTCAACCCCATAACCGTTGAACGTATAATAAGTTTTTTGGGGAAGGGCTTCTGAATTCTAACTTCCAACTCCTAACTTTTTAGTTTAATCCGATGCTATCTCTATCGCGCCCAGAGTACAGGAAGCAACACAAGCCTGGCATTCTATACATTCCGGCATATCAAAGGCGAGTACTAGCTTGGAAGAATCATTAGGCTCGACTTCCCTATGGTATTGTTCAAGAACCTCTTTATTTTCAACCTCATCGTCCACAGGTTTACACCATCTTCCGCTCTCACTGGCTTCCAGGATTTCCACGGGACAAGCTTCAGCGCAATCAGCAAGCCCAGTACATTTACTATAATCATAAATAACTTTTGGCACTTATACCTCCTTCCTTACATCCGTAAAAAATTAATATGCTTATAAAATATTTTGTCAAGGGGATAAATCAGAATCCAGAAGTCAGGAGCCAGGAGTAAGAATCCCAAGCCAACGCCCCCAAGACCAAACGAACCAACTAAAAATAACTAGGATCCAAAACCCGGTATATGGTAGCTAAGTTTAGATTCACTAATTTGCCGCCTAAAAGCCTATCGATTTATGTCCTACATGCAAAAGGATGTTTGGGGAATAGGAGTTAGACTTGACTTATCATCTTTGCCTTATAAATTTTTGGAGGGGATTAATTAAAAACATTCGTTCATATATGAAAACACTAAAAAAACATAATTTTGAAGCCTACCTGGCAACACAATTGTTCATAAGAGGGAAAAGAGGGCGTCTTGCTAACCTTTTATATTCATATCTTAGATGTATCGATGATTTTGTTGATAATATCAATATCGATAAATCAGAACAAAAAAACCTTTTAATCGAACAATCAAAAATTATAAACTTTCTTTATAATAAAAATAAGCCCGAAATAAAAAACTACTTAGAAGAAGCTATCTCGGAAGTGATTACCTACGATATAGAAAACGGCTGCGGCTTAAAAACAGTAATCAAAAAAATGTTCGAAGTTTTTGACTTTGACATAAAAAGGAAAAACACGATTCCAGATTTGGAGGGTTTGAACGAATATTCAAAAAAAATTGGAGACGCCTATACTCGCGCGCTATTATTTTTCCTAGCCCCCTCCCTAGAATACAAAGAAGAGTATTCAATATCCGCTTACGCTTCGCACCAGGTACATTTACTACGTGATTTTTTAATAGACAAAGAAAACGGTTATTTTAACATTTCCAAGGAAGAAATCAAAAAATACCATATAAAAGAGAATCTGATCCAGGATAAAGCATTTTCTTGCTGGCTAAAAGATAAAATAGGGAATATAAAATTTTTGTTTATAAAAGGGAAAAAAGAGTTCGGAGTTATCCCGATTTTAAAAGTAAGATTAACCGGACATCTATACTGCTCAAGATACGAAAGGGTAATTAAAAGGATAGAGAAGAACGGCTATAAGCTCAGATAGCTTTAGTTATTAGTAAATTAGTGTATTAGTGAACTAGTTTAAACAAAAAACTATATTTACTACATGTTCTACATGTGAACATTTTGGGCGGAGTTGGGATTTAGTTACGACTTTGGACCCTGGACTTTGGACTAAATAGATCTGCTTTCCAATATCGACATTATCCAGATAATAATAGAATGCAAAAGGTAATTGCCGCTTGAATTTCCGCAAAAATCATATATATTCTTAATGAAAAAGTTAAATTCTTGTATTATGGTAAATATTGACAAATCAAATTAAATACTGGAGGAGACAAGATGGAAAAATTTGTGTTGTTTGTGTCTTTTTTACTAATCGGCATCACGGCAATCGAATCGAAAGCGCTTGAACTACCTGCAATTTTTGGTGACAATATGGTTATGCAGCAGAAAACGGAAAATCCTATATGGGGAAAAGCTTCCTCAGGAGAAAATATAGAAATAACTTCATCGTGGGGAGAGAAAACCACGGCAAAGGCAAAAACCAGCGGAAAATGGATGGCAAAAATCAAAACACCTGCAGCGGGCGGTCCCTATGAGTTAAATATAAAGGGGCAGGATACTACTATAACATTTAAAAATGTACTCATAGGTGAAGTATGGGTATGCTCGGGACAATCCAATATGGAAATGCCTCTTGCCGGCTGGCCTCCGAGAGACACAATTAAAAATTCCGCGAAAGAAATAAAAAATGCGAATTACCCAAAAATCCGTCTTTTTACTGTAGTAAAGAGTGTTTCGGTAAAATCTGAAGAAGATTGCAAGGGATCATGGGAAGAGTGTAATCCCGAAACGGCTAAATATTTCAGCGCGACGGCTTATTTTTTCGGCAAGAAAATTCACAGGGAACTCGGAATACCTGTCGGGTTGATACATACAAGCTGGGGAGGTACACCCGCCGAATCATGGGTTTCTCCCAAATATCTGGGAAAAGTCGAAGGATTTTCCGACTTCGTAAAAAATATGGATAAACTCTCTTTGCAGGAAGAAGAATATGTTGATTGGCTTGGTTCTCATCTTGTAATTACGCCAACCAGCGAAGACGAACGCGGAGGTAAAGGAATATCCTTTAATGATACAATTTGTCCTTTTCCGGATTTAAATGATTCAGACTGGAAAGAAATGAGTCTTCCGACTCTATGGGAAAGTACCGAATTGGGTATTTTTGACGGGGTGGTATGGTTCAGAAAAGAAATCAATATTCCGGAATCTTGGAAAGGTAAAGATTTGATCCTTGAGCTCGGTCCCATCGATGACATAGATATAACCTTTTTTAACGACGAGAGAGTCGGAGGTTATGAAGGTATGGGTTTCTGGACAGTCGAACGAAAATATACAATCCCTTCAAAATTAGTTAAAAAGGGCATAAATGTAATAGCTGTAAGAGTGGTTGATTTACAGGGCGGTGGAGGCATTTACGGCGAAGAAGCACAAATGAAAATCTATCCGTTAAAAACTGATACAAAACCTATAAAACTTGCTGGGACATGGAAATATCTTCCCGTTGCGCAATATAGAGAAGGTGTCTTTTATATCTTCGGCGCGGAAGAAAATGATTTTTATACAACAAGACCGGATTTTATGGGAGTGACCGCATACACTCCTACGGTTTTATACAACGCAATGATTGCGCCCATTGTTCCCTACGGAATCAAAGGCGCAATATGGTACCAAGGAGAATCGAACGTCGGAAGACACGAACAATACAAACAACTCTTCCCTGCTATGATAGAAAGTTGGAGAACTGCCTGGAACCTGGGCAAATTCCCGTTTTACTTTGTTCAAATAGCTCCTTACGTTTATGACGACAAAGAAGACCCGGTTTCGGCAAAACTGCGTGAGGCACAATTGGAAACCATGTTATCGGTAAAAAACACCGGAATGGCTGTCACCCTGGATATAGGAGAAGTTGACAATATTCATCCATCAGACAAACTCGATGTGGGAAATCGCCTTGCTCTTTGGGCTCTTGCCAAAGATTACGGAAAAAACGATATTATCTATTCCGGCCCGGTCTTCAAAGAAATGATAAAAAAAGGCAGCAGAATAACTTTACGCTTTGACCATGTCGGAAGCGGTCTTGTCGCAAAGACCGACTCGTCGGATTACGGAAACCTTACCGGATTTCAGCTCGCGGGAAAAGATAAAGTTTTCGTGGATGCCCAGACCTGCATAGAAAATAACACAGTAATACTTTACAGCAAACAAGCCTATGACCCTATCGCGGTAAGATACGCCTTTAAAAATGGTTCGGAAGCGAGCCTCTTCAACAAAGAAGGACTCCCCGCTTCTTCATTCAGATCCGACGATTGGGACGAGTGAGGAGGCTTTAGGACTTAATATTCTCCTTTCGGTACTCAAGATAGGAATAAACAATCGAATAAACAGCAGCTGACATCGCCGGAACGAGAATAAAAAACATGGCATAGCTCCGGAAAAATATCCCGATAAAAGCAATAATTCCGGCAATCTTGAATAACTTTCCGCCGATTTTATGGGTTTTATCCCATACTTTATCACTATTTAGTGTCCAGGGTGTTCTGATTCCTATAAAATAGTTTCTTTTTGCATTCTCGCAAAGAATGCCAATATAAAAGAATAAAAGACCAAGTCCTATAGGCAGCATCACATTAGGGCTTATCCGGATTCCGATATTCCACAAAATTACCTGCAAATGAACAGAGAGCATAAAAATCAAAAATATGATGATGAATCCATCATAATATTTTCTGAACTTTTCAATGTTTGCTTTCAATGGGTCTACCATGGGAATGGTAACAAAAATCAATGTTATTCCAACAAGTATAAAAGGTATAAAAAACGCTCCCCAGAATTTCGACATATAGCCGTCCACCTCTCCGTGGGCATTCCAATGTGTAGCCATCTTCGCAGGTATCTGCGGATAAAAATATAAACCTACAACAAAAGAAAGCAACAATATTACCGAAATGATTATTGTGGTTTTCTTATTCATAAATATTTCTCCTTTTTAATATATACTAATATCCTGGCATTTTTATTCGAAAAATTTTCTTGACTCTTAAAAATTGCAGTTACTTCCGGAATTCAATCGGTATTTATTTCTTTCAACAATTTTTTCATAGTATCTGGAAAGTCGTTCTTTGATATCGAGGGCAAGATTTTCTTTTCCTAATTTATCAACAATCTTCTCCAAATCATAAGAATGATAATCCAGCATTATTTCACCCCCGGATAATAGACCCCTGAGAAAAATATCCAGAGATTTTAAATATCTCCTGCGACTTATATCTTTCTGATTCTGCGCTTCGTAAACGTCACCCTCTTCTTTTAACAAAGTTGCAATTATTATACATTTGTTCACGTCAGGAACTCCATCCGTTGAAATAATCGAAATTAAGTCCTCCGTACCCAGAGAATTTATGAAAAGCGAATCGAAACCAAGAAGATACTTGTATGTTTGGCCGATAAGAAAGAACGATTCTTTATAATTTTTGCTTTCTTTTAACTTTAAAAGCCTGCTTAAAGCTTCGGTAAACTGTTCTATTAGCCTCATCAAGTAATCCCTGCGAATCATAAAAATCCTTTTAAAATTCCTCGATTAAAACATTATTTGAATTAAGTTGGTCATAACGATTCGTTGTATTCTATTTTTTCTTGTTTTCATCCATAAATTTAATTATGCCGTCTAATCCAGGCGCGTTTAACGTATGCGGGAACGTAAGGCATACGCAGGCAGAAACTGCCGAAGCAAAATTTACAATCGACCTATCGTTCCATGATTTCATTAAACCGTAAATAACACCCGAGCGAAAAGAATCACCCGCACCCGTTGTATCTACCGGTTTAATAATATATGGTTTAAATTTATTGATTTTTTGCCCCCTGCGTGCGTACCATAATTCATCACTTCCAAAAGTAAATATGATAAGTCCCTTACAATACTTCTGATAATTTTCGAAAACCTCGACCATATTTTCACCACTATAATCTTTATCCCGCAATTCGTGCGAAACAATAACTGCTTCCGCATTTTTGGCAATAAAATCATCATATCTGCAATCTAAAGTAACATAGGGTTTTTGATTATCTAAACATAGCTGCGCGCCAAGCAGGGATTCATTTTTAAAATAAGGGTCTAAACAAACAATCGTTGCGTTCCGAATATCCATTTCCTGCGGTGTATTCCACTGTTTCTCTCCTTTGTGGAAACTCGCGTAATTACCGAATACCGTACGTGAATTTTTATCGGTAATTACAATCTCTTCTGTCCCGTAATTTTCTTTTACGGTCAAACGCGAGATATCGATCTTGAAAGATTTTAAACATTTCTTTATTTTCCCGGCATTTTTCTCATTCAACCAATTGCCGTCGAGTTTTGTCTTTATTCCCAGCTTCGATAACATAATTGCCGAATTAGCCGCTTCACCTCCTATAGAAAATACCGATTGGTCTATTTCCGCGTATTCATTCGGACGGGGGAATACGAAATCCTTATCCAATACATAAACCGTACTCATAGAAACCATACCATAGAGATATACTTCATCCATATACGAAACCTCTTTGTAATTCCGAATTAAACATTCAGAAAACTCTTTTAAAGATTAAAATATTATCTGCATCAGATGGACATCCAACACTCTATCGAATTTATATCCGACTTCTTCCATAGTCCCGATATGCTTAAACCCGAGCTTTTTGAACAGATTGAAACTTACCTCATTTTCCGAACAAATTTTCGCAATAGCGGTATGAAGTCCGTTTTTAGAACCTTTGTTTATTAATTCTTTTACTAATTGCTTCCCTATTCCCTTTCCGTGGAATTCTTTTTTTATGTAAACGGCAACATCCGCGGTATTTGAATACGCGCGTCTTTCGGACCACGGACTAAGTGCAGCCCAGCCGGCTATAATATTATCCTCGACTACCACTATAATGGTATATTTACCGGTATGTTTATCGAACCAGTCTTCCTGCTCGGCAACCGACTTTGGCTCAACATCGAACGTTGCCGTAGTATTTAAAACAGCCTCATTATATATATCAGTAATAGAAGATAAATCTTTTTTTGCAGCGGTTCTTATCTTTAGCATACTTTTAGAATCGATCTATTGTGTTATAGTAGACAACCCTTATTCGCGGAAGCGTATAATTTTCCACATTGGATTTTCAATGAAAAACAATAAAACTTTATTGATTTTCCTCACTAGCCACTGCAAAACCAACAATACTTCTGGTTACCTGCGTTCTTCTTATAATCACAAAGTTATTATCCTTAATTTGTAAATAATTATAAATACCAATAAAATGCACCATCCCATTCAATATAATGGTACAAAACGGTAAATAAGAGGAATAAAGAACATCATCAAAATCCTTATGGGCATAACCTTTATAAACGCAAACAACACCTTTTCTCATATCCTGTATAAATTTAACAAAAAAAACAAATAATAGAAAAGCAACCAGGATGAATATAATAGATGAAAATATAACAATCAGATCTATCTCATCGGACACCACCAAACTTTTTTTCAGAAAAAAGATAATAGCTATAATAGCGGCTAAAAGCACAACGCAATTTCGAATTAACTTGAGATACTCGACAAAACCCAAACGTCCAACATCATTAGGTTTACCAAAATTTTCGTAATCGATATCCTCATACGGCCTCGACTCTTCTACTTTTTTAACGGCTTTTGGTTTTTTATCCTTTTTTATTCTGCCACTTTTTTTCCGGGTAGTAGTCCTTTTCTTCTTTTTAACGGAACTTTCTTTTTTGACTTTTTTGCTTCTCGTACCTTTCTTTCCACTCTTCCCTTTTTTTCTTTTTTCTTCTTTTTTCATTTATCCCCTTTAAAGATTTAAAGATTAAATATCCAAGAGCTATAATCACAAAAGCAATCATCGACCAGACAAAAACAGTCTCCTCTTCCATAATTACTTCTTTAATCCTACTGAATTTTTCATTCAATTGCTCATCCCCTAAATCCAGCAATACTTTTTTCTCGGTTTCCATAAATGAAAGCAATCTTTCAAACTCATACAAAGGTCTTTCAGCATAAGAATTTCCATAAAACAAATAATATTTTTTATTCCTCTTTACAGGAAAATTAACAAAGCATTGATTGATTTTAATAGACATATCATCGATTTTAATCGGAGGGTCATCCTGATTGTATATAAATAACTTAAAATATCTATTCCTTGATTCCGGAAAGCTTATAATATTATTCTTGTTTTCTTTATTAAACATGTATATAATTGCCGAGCTCAGGAACTGCCAGTCTTCAGCATCATCCGAACCAAAAACCCAAACGTTTCTGTGATATCTATCGGAAGAAAACTTAAGATTTACTTCTTTCTTTGGAATGTTTTTGTAAATAACATCCAGGATAATCTCGGTCCTTTTCTTCTGACTATTTTCCTCTCTCGATAGTATCTTAAAGGGTAAACTCCCAAGCGAAACTTTGACTATCTTTTCGTCGTACACCAGACACCCTTCCACTTTAAGGGATCTTTCTTCTCTATCCCATATAACGATTTTAAAGAATCTCCTTCTAGTATCAGGAAATTTTATATCGGTTAATGAAGTTCTGTACTCTTCGTTATAAAAACTGAAAATACTTGCATCATCTCTAATATTTAACCACTTTATACCATCATCACTCCCCCAGATTTCAACTTTTTTCCTAAAATTTTTATCCGGCGTTACAATTTGTAACCTGTTTATGGTTTTATTTTCTTCGCCCACATCCAGGTAAAATTCCGTGTATTCATAAGGAACATTGGAAAGATTGTACATCTTGGGTTCAAAACAGACTGCTTCTTTTTCACTCTTAAGCGTTTCTATTTTATAAGGAACTTCTTTCCCGTCATCATCGATAACTCTCAAATCTGATAAATCATATTTAGAATTATTGTAAACTTCTACATCGATTTTAACCCGGCCTATACCTTCAATATCGCTTACTCCAATCTGTTTTTTATATTGCCAATCCATCTTCGAAAAATCCGCTTTCACTATCATTGCTATAAAAACAAGTAATAAGACGTATCGCTTATTCATTAACTTCCTTCCCGCCCATCTTTTTCTGATAAACAAACGAAATTATGAGTAGAATAACTCCAAGCACAACAAGGGATAAAACTCTGTACGTTGTTTCAAGATAAGAAAGATCATAGAAAAACACTTTTATTATAGTAAGAGAAGCCACCAAAAATCCGGCGATTCTAGCAGGAGAACTCTCTTTCGTTATACCTACTATGAATAAGATAAGTGAATATACACCCCAGAGAACCGAAACCACAAGAGATTTTATTTCACTTAAATGACCAAACTTGTCAAAAAATTTATCTGTTCCGGTAAGAGTAAACCAGAACACAAGAAATAGTCCCAATATACTTAAAACACCTACTAAACCTTTATTTTCATCTCCGGCAATTTTAGAAAGAAATTTCGCGCTTAGAAATACGCAAATAATAACGATTACCGAGTTAACAAAGAAAGGGAATAACTCAATAAATAGATAATCGATAAAGAACATTTTAAAAACAGCAATTCCCACAAGTATAACAGGGAAAATTGTCAGGACTTTTTCTTTCCTTCGTAGAGAAAGAATAGCAGTTCCCTCGAGAGCCCAGGCACAAGTAGACCAACTCGATTTTAAAAATATCGGAATCGCAATCGTGAGAAAAAAAACCGCAAGACTCGTAAAAGCCCACGCAACGTCCAGGGATTCCTTCTCTTCGGTTCGCGAACCCGTATAATAATAAAAAGCCGATAAAGCCAACGCCAACGTGCCCGCTATATAAGGATTTATTCTATAGGTTATAAACCAGAGGACAAAATAATATAAAAATGGATTTAAAAAAAGAACGATTAAAGATTCGATACTTTCTTTTTTAGGAATTATGAAGAAAAGAGCAAAAAATACCGTAGAGAATGCCAGAAAGACCCAGGGATAAACACTTTCTGAAGAATATTTAATAGTAGTAAGAATCATCATTGCCGTAAGAGAAAAAGCCAGGATATTCAGCCATTTCCATTCTTTAATTTTTGTTACCGTAAGAATCCAACCGTTTATAAGGGCAAGATACGAAAAAAGTACAACAAGTGCTAACGGAGTAATTTCCCCACCCCTGAAAACATAAGGAGTAAGGAATGCTCCTATAACGGCAATAAATGAAATTACGCTGTTATCATACCTGAGAGATAATAGAACACCAACGATTGTAACAAGCGCCATCATAAGAAAAGCTACAGCAGGATGGATTAAATTATAAAATGTCGCTGCGGCATAAAACGAAAAATACAGAATTACAATTCCGCAGCTTGAAATTCCTAAAGCATACGTACCGTATTCTTTTATTAACTTCTCTCCGACATATAGCAAACCGGTACCTATTAAAAGACCTATCGCGATTCTACCCCAGAGTCCAATATACGGAAAAGAATATTTAATAAAAAAACCAACACCCAAAATAAGAGCAACGATACCTATTTTGTGTAAAACGTTAATCCAGATTTTTTCCTGGTCGACCGGGGAAACGGGAGTTTTCTTTGTTCTGACCGTCTCTCTGCGAGCTTCAGGTGTAAAAATTTCTCGCTCGTTTTCAATCTCTTCAGGTTCTTCTTTAACAGGATGAGCTACTCGTTCTTCCTTTTCTTCCGGTATTTTTTCCTCTTGTTCACCCTTAAGAAATCCTTCGATAGAATTTAACCTATAGTCAATACTTTTTAATCTCTTTAGTATTTCCTCAATTAGACTGTCTTCTTGATCCAATTTACCCCCTTATCCTTATCAACATAATCATATGTTTTTTTTACCCATAAGTCAAGAGGATTATTTTAAATGAAAAATACATTTAAAATGTTAGGACGTTAGGCAGTTAGGTCGTTAGGTAGTTTTAAAAAAATCCGAACCAACGACCCCACGATCCAACGAACCAACAAAGATATTATTACCTTAACACTATCTTAATAAAAAATCTTTAATACAGAACTTGCGTTTAAGTATAAATAGTTTATCTATAAAGTATAAAATAAAGGAGATTTTTTAAAAATGAGCAAAAAACAGAAAAGATACCTGTTTATATGCGATTTCGACAAAACATTAAGCTTCGATGATTCAGGTGTCATTTTAAGTGAAAAAATAGGAATCGACGAAGAGACCTTCGAGCAGAAACTCGTCAAGGTAAGAGAAAGGAATATAGTCCAGTTGGGCGGAGAGCTTGCCCAACTAATTACAACCGACCCGGACTATAAGGGAAAAGTCTCAAAGAAACTCTTTCATGAAGTCGCGAAAGATATAAAACTAAAAAAAGATGTTTCGAAATTAATAAAGGTACTTGATAAAGGTATAGAAGAAAATAAATTTTACTGTTATGTTACGTCCGCGTGTCCGGCTGAAATAATAAAAACCGCTTTAAAGGGAATCCTCCCGCCGGATAATATTTTCGGCACTACTTTCATTTATGATGATAAAAACTACGTCAAGAGTATAGAAAGGACGGGAGCGGGACAGGGCAAAGTAACCAACCTGGATTACCTGAGAGAAAAAAATAAGATTCCACGTGACAGAATAATATATGTAGGAGATGGGTCATCCGATTTACATGTCATGCTGCATGTTAACGCTTACGGAGGATATCCGATAGCCGTTTCATCCTCACCATACCTGGGGCACATTTCAAAAAGGACAGTGCTTTCGGACAGTGCTCTTAGTATTCTTACACCTGTTCTGGAAGACATACTGGGATATAAAGAATCTCAAGTAAAAAAATTCTATGTTGATATTGGACACACAATTTCAGAATGGAGTAAAGTAAAAACCGACTGGTTGGCACTGGAATAATTGAATATTATTTTTTTGCAACCTTAACCATATTTTTCCCGGAACTTTTTGCTTCATACATAGCAGAATCGGCAGCGTGTATAATTTCGTTCGAAGAACTTCCGTTTTTCGGATAACTGGAAAGTCCTATACTAACACTTATAATCCTATTAGGCTGACTCTTTTCCGCACCCTCAAATTTCTTTTCTGCAACCTTCTTGCGAAGTTTTTCTGCAACTTCTTTTGCCTCTTCTTCGCTAGTTTCCGGGAGTAAAACCACAAACTCTTCTCCTCCGTAACGGTATAATTTGTCAGTCAACCTAATATTATATGAAAATTTCCTGACCAATCTTATGAGTAATTTGTCTCCTTCTTGATGCCCGTGAAAGTCATTGTATTCTTTAAACCAGTCGATATCTATCATTAAAACAGATAAGTTTTTATTGTATCGCTCAGAACGTTCAAGTTCTTCTTTGAGATCTTCCTTTAACTTTCTTCGGTTATAGCATCCTGTAAGATCATCGGTTATGGCATCTGTGATATCTTCGAAAATTTCTAAAATATATTTTTCCCCGCTTAATTCAATTGCCTTATGTTTTATTTTGACTGTTTTACCGCCAAAAGCTCCATTCGATTCAATTGTTTTACTTTCTCCAATCGGAAATTCTGCTTTCACCGGACAAAAAGGGCATTGAACATTGTCATCTTTATACACCTCGAAACACTTCTCTCCGGTGGCGTCTCTCCCGACTTTATCCTTAAGAGCCTCATTCATATAAAGTATATTTAGATCCGTATCAACAATATCTATTGGAATAGGAAGAACTTTTAATATCTGCTTAAAATCTTCCAGATCGATCTTCTTAAACTTTGAGCTTTCTAAATCGTCTAATAAAATTTTACCCCCTATTTGCTGACTATATACTAATTATAAGCATTTTTTTTTGATAAGTCAATAGTGGGAAAATCGTATCAAAAAACAGAATCCAGGAACCAGAATTCCACCCCAACGAACCAACAAATAACACTCTTGACATTTTCCTCTTGGATTTTATCCTTAAATCAAATGAATGAAAAGAACAGATTAATACGTCTTCTTTCCTCCGCGGGCGGAGGAAAAACATACCGTCTTTCCACGCGGTATAAAAATCTACTAAAAGGAAACAATAAAAACCTTAAAAGATCTCTCGCTATAACATTCACAAATAAAGCCGCGACCGAAATGAAAGAACGAATCCTCGGATTACTGAAAGAAGAAGCCTTACGAGAAGGAAATAAGCATTCGCAAGAACTAATCGATTACATCCTGGATAATTACAGCGATTTCTCCGTTCGTACAATAGATTCTTTTGTTAACTCACTCGTTAAAGCTTTCTCAATAGAGCTCGGCATTACCCCCGAAGCGGAACTTATAATGGATTCAGATTACTATAAAGACTTTGCCGTAAATTCGCTTATACAATCTGTCGAGGAAGACGAAAATCTGCGAAAAAAACTAATTAATTTTATCGTAAAGCGAATCGAAACAGGAGGAAACGTAAGCTGGAACTTCAGGAAAACTCTCCGAAGTGGAATGGACCGTCTGGAAAACTATGAAACAAATAAAAACATTATTTTCGAGAAACCTACCGAAAATCTGCAGGAAATGGACACGAATATAATTCTGCATATAAATAAATCTCTAAAGCTAGCCGGACAAATTCTCGAATATTCGGAAAACAATCCGGGAATACATGAAACCTTTTTAACAACCCTGCGTAAATGCGTTGGGAATAAAGATATTAATAAATTATTGGAAAGCTCTTATATAAAGAAAAAAGCGGAGGGAATCCCGACAAAAAAATTCAAAGGAAACACGGAGGATTTCCGCAGGTTTTTTGAACCATTAAAAAAATCCGTCTACAAATACTACGAATTAGATCTCTTAAGAGATTATAACCATGAAATAGGTATATACGAAAAATACACGGAAACATTAAACGATATTCGGAGAAGGCAAAAAATAAGATTTATAGAAGATATAAATAAAGAACTTAAAAGTTTATTTAAGGACTTTTCCGTTCCTTTCGTTTTTTACAGAATCGGAGAAAGATTTCTGCATTTTCTCGTCGACGAATTTCAGGACACCAGCAAAAACCAATGGCAAAATCTTGTTCCTCTAATCGATAACGCCCTTTCAGAGGGAGGCTCCTTTTTTTACGTCGGTGACCCGAAACAGGCTATTTACCAGTGGAGGGGTGGAGATGTGGAACTTTTCAATATCCCCCAGGAATCGTTCGCTTCGGTAGATGAAAATGAACGAGGAAAAAATTATATCGATAAGAATTACCGGAGCGCTCCCGCGATAGTCGATTTTGTCGGAAAGGTCTTTTCGAATCTTCCCGGAGAAGTAAAAGAAGATTTAGGAAATAAGAAAAACTTCTACGAACAGGCAGTCTCGCAAAAAATCCCTGAAGATAAAAAATGGGAAAGTTTTAAGGGGCTGGTTTCGTTGGAGAAAATTCAATCCGAAAGCAAAAATATAGAAGATATCTTCACTACTATTAACAACCAGCTGGAAAAAACCATAGAAGAAACTCTAAACCGAGGCTACAGTAAGGGAGATATAACAATACTGGTGCGTCTTAATAAAGACGCAAAAAAAATCACAGAATATTTATGCGAAAAAGATTATCCTGTCGTTTCCAATGAAACTCTCTATCTCGCGTCCAATCCTGTTATAAAGGGACTACTCTCCGCGCTTAAATTCTTGCAGCACCCCATAGACAACACCTCTTTTCTGGGATTTTTAATCAGTCCTTTTTTCCTGAAAAAAACAGCCTTTAAAGAAAAAGATATAATAAACTTCGCGGAAAATTCCGCTCCGAAAAATCCTCTCTACGTCCAATTCAGAGAGAAATTCCCGGAAATCTGGGAAAAATATATAAAAACATTTTTTCGAAATGTCGGATTCTTGCCTGTTTACGATTTAATAAGCGATATAATACGTGTTTTTAGAATACCTGAAAATTGCATGGGCTCTGAAGCTTTCATAGAATCCTTTATCGAATTCGTTCACAATCTCGAAAAAAAATCCGTAACGTCGATAGAAGGGATGCTGCTCGAATGGGAAAAAGCTCAAGGTTCCTCAGAAATTCCTTCGATTCTTCTGCCGGAATCGGCAGAAGCCATAAGAATAATGACTATCCATTCGGCAAAAGGTCTCGAATTTCCCGTTACCATTATTCCTTTCCCTTATATAACAGAGGACAGGGATAAAAATGAGGTGGTAATAGAATATAAAGGTATTAAAAGAATCGTAAGAGCCAAAAGTAAAAGAGGAGAAAACATTTTTCCCGAATACAACGAGGAACTCAAAAACGAAATCGGAAAAAAGATTCTCGAGAGAAAACAGGAATGGACTTTAGAAGAAACCAATAATCTCTACGTGGCTATGACCAGAGCTAAATACGAACTGCATGTTTTCTTGCCCGACTCAAAACCAAATACTTATAACGGTTTGTGGAAACAAGTCTTAGATGGCTATATCGACGGAGATTCCCACATTACCGGAGAACCTCAAAATAGACCGAAAGAAGAAAGAGAAGAAAAAATTCCTATTAAATATTTAAAAATAAAAACAGAAGAAAAAGAAAGTGTCGAGGCAACTTCTTCGAGATTGATGATGCGGGAAAACAATATAGTCGAACTCATGAATGAAGAAATAAACCGATCCCGTAAATTGGGAGAAATCCTGCATAAAGTTTTGTTCTATATAAAAGATTTACGAGACCTCGAGAAACTCGATTCAATAATTAACCAATCTTTAAATGAATTCGCATATCCCGGCGAGCGGAAGGTTTTAAAAGAAAAAATAAAACCAATTATTGAAAACATATTTGGAAAGGAAAAGATAAAAGAATGGTTTTCGCCCGAAGTCGAGGCATGGAGAGAAAAAGAAATAATTTCTGCTGAAGGTATTTCACGCAAACTCGACAGAGTTGTTTTCAAAAACGAAGAAGTCCACATTGTCGATTTCAAATCCGGAGAAAAGAAGTATTTACCCGAATGGAAAAAGCAACTTGAGGGATACAAAGAAGTTATAAGCTCATACTTCCCGGACAAAACAATAAAGACTTACATAGTAAACCTTATTTCTGCGGAGGTAATCGAAATTGAGTAATCTGCTGAAAGTCCCTTTTTCCGAAAACTTCATTGAATCAGTAGGCGATTATCTATGTAAAAATTTCAATAATAGAGACTTCTCCTCTGTTTGTATAATTTTCCAGGGAGAGCGACCTTCTCTTTTCCTTCTCGATTACTTAAAGAAAAAAATCCCCGGGGCATTTATTCCGCCTGGTCGTTTTTCAATCAACGAGTGGATGCAGTATCTTTTCTCGCTGAAACGCGACGAACGAATCCCCGATGGTAATTTCGACCTTATTTATCTCCTGTACCGGGCGATCATCGAAAGCGGAATAGATGGAAAAAGCTCCCTTCTGGGACTTACCAGTTCGGTAAACAATTATATTCACTGGGGGGAAAGACTCCTCGGAGCGATGGAAGAATTCGAAATCCAGAAAGCAAAAAAAACAGAAATTGAAGGGCTCGCCGAGTACGACGAAAATTTTCTTAACTGGGTCAAAGACTTCTGGACACATTTTACCTCTATCCGCGATAAATTTTATTATCTTCTGAAAGCCAATAATCTTACGTACAAGGGCGAAGTTTACAACTGGGCTTCTGAAAATATCGAGGGAATAACCGATTCGATTCCATTCGATAAAATTATATTTGCCGGGTTTTACGCCTTAAACAAATCGGAAGATAAAATGATGAAATATCTTTATTCTCGGAACAGGGCGGATATAATCGTTCAATCAGATGTAACAAAAGGACCAGTGCCTTTAACCTCTCCTTATTATTTCCATAAAAAATGGGAAAGAGATTGGGAAATAACTTTTAAAGAATTTAACAAAAAAAACAGTGAAAAACCCAAAACGGAAATCCATCAATGTTTCGATAGCCACACGGAAATTTTAACCGCAGAAGAGATTCTATCAAACTTTAAAGAAAAAGATATAAACACCGCTATTGTCCTGCCCGATTCGGCGCCCCTAATCCCTCTTATCTCCGAAGTGGTTCAGGCAAGCAAAAACGACTTTAATATAACAATGGGCTATCCTTTAAAAAGAACTTCTCTTTTTACTCTTTTAAAATACGTTTTTTCGTTGCAGAAAACAAAGAAAAAAACTAAAGAAAAAAACCTCTACTACCTTAAAGATTACTTAAATTTGATTCAGCACCCCTGGATAAAAACAATCAAAAACGAACAGGACGAAGAAAACTTTAGACTTATTGTAAACCGTCTCGTGCCGGTACTAATAGAACAGAATAGAGATGAAGCGAAGAATTTCTTTTCTCTTGGCGAAATAAAAAAACTGCTATTCGCAAAAGACCTTACAAAATGGTTTGAGGATGAAAAAGCAATAACAGACGCGCTGGATAGTTTAGAAAAAATTCACAATCTTTCCATACAAGCATTCGATGAACTAAAATCATTAAAAGAGGCATCCGAGAAGTTACATTCTTTGATTTCTTTTCTCTACGCGCAATCGAGCATAAGTAAGTATCCCTTAAACAATCAATTCGTGGGAATCTTATTTAAAAAACTCGAAGAAATAAAAAATTCTCTGTTTGCGGATATAAATTTCGCGGATAGTTACGATATTATAACTTTCCTTGAAAGTTTTTTTCTCACACTACGGGTTCCTTTCTTCGGGAAACCGTTAAAAGGGATTCAGATAATGGGTATGCTTGAAAGTAGAAACCTGAACTTTGAGCGGATAATTCTATTGGACGTTAACGAAGGCACGATGCCCGATGTAAATAAATTCGATTCGCTCCTTCCGCAGGGTTTAAGAAAGTTAATAGATTTACCAACCTACGAGGAAAAAGAATCAATGTACGCGCATAATTTCTTCAGATTGATTGACGGCGCACGTGAAGTTCATTTAATATTTAAGGAAGGAAAACTTCGAAGTATCGATAAAAATATTAAATCCAGGTTTATCGAAAAAATTGTCTGGGAGAAAGAAAAGAAAAATGAGAAAAAATCTCATGACAACAGGCTCTTTTTACCATCGGTAGAAGTCTTAGAGAAAAAAGAGATTGGAAAAAGTAAAAAAGCTCTGGAACGATTAAAAGAAATGGAGTACTCTCCAACAAGAATCGATACGTACATCCGATGTCCCCTGCAGTTTTATTACAGATACGTTCTCGGTCTCGAAGAATTTATGGATATCGAGGAGGAAGTCGAGCACAGCGCTATCGGGAAATTTACTCACGAGTTTTTAAAAGATTACTACGCACAATTTATTAATAGAAAATTTAATCCGGATAAAACTGATTTTGAGAGAAAGTTAAAAAATGAACTCGAGAAAAATTTCCGCGAAGGCGGAGGTCAGCTCATTTTAAGAGATATAATAAACACTACTTTAAAAAGATTTATGGATTACGAAATAGAGCGCGCGGAAGAGCAGGACATATACATCAAAGACCTGGAAAAAGGGGTTTCCGGAGTCTTTGAAGCAGAAGGCGACGACTTCAGACTTAAAGGCAGAATCGACAGAGTCGAGGAAATAAACGGGGTGTTGAATGTAATCGATTACAAAACGGGAATCGTAACAATGCCCGGCAAAATAAAGGATAGCAAAATCGAACTTAGCAGAGATACAGTAAAGAAAAAAATCAAAACGTTACAATTACCAATATATGTTTACCTTTATTCAAAAGCCAATAAAATACCGATCGATAAAATTCGGGCGGAAATTTTCAATATAAGAAAACCACGGGGGAGAAACAGTCTTCCCGTCGGAAACATGGAAGTTTACCTCGAGGTTTTCGGTTTTATACTTGAGGAAATCTCGAACCCGGATATTTCATTTGTACCCGATGCAGGCGATTACTGTAAATTCTGTCCGTACCGGTTGATGTGCAGCGAAGCCTAACTCTCTACCACACCAAAAAAATTCACATGTAGGACATGTAGAAATTGTAGTTTTTGTTTTTCCAAATTCTAACTAATATCTACTTATTACCAACTGCCGCTTTTTCCGGAAAACTGGTTATATTAGTCGGCTTATGCCTCATGGCTTTCCACAAATCTAACTTGAGTTGCATATTAAGCCAACTCTCAGGACTGGTTTTGGTCGCCTCGCCAATTCTTACCGCCATCTGCGGACTTAATGACGATTTTCCGTTAATAAGCTCATAGAGAGCTTTCCGGCTAACCCCTAAATCCTTTGCTGCTTCGGCAATCGATAATCCTAGGGGTTTTATTACATCCTCTAATAAAATTTCACCCGGATGTGTTGGTTTTCTTTTCTTAGGCATTTTCTATCACCTCTTTTAATGATAATCCTTGTAGTCGACCATAATCGCATCTACACCTTTAAATTTAAAAGTTATTCTCCAATTTTCACTTACCCATACCGAATAAACATCTTTGTTCTTCCCCGATAATTTATGCAGCTTATATCCCGGAAGATTCATATCTTTTGGGCTAGTAGACGCATCCAAACGATCCAATATTCTCGCAATCTTTTTTGCGTGTTCCGGACTTATTCCTTTCTTATTTCCATCTTTAAAAAACTGCTCGAGCCCTTTATGCTTGAATGACTTTATCATTATTTATATTATAATATGTAACCTGTCACGTGTCAAGTAACAAATATTATTTTTTCAAATTAATTTATATGTAGAACTTATAGGAATTGTTTTCGCTTTTGTCGACCAGTGACTAATGACTCAATTATTTAAGATTGTCTAGATTTAACCCCAGATATACAAGACTATTTTTACCATTGATTTTACTTAAAAATAAAGTAATATTTAATGAAATGAAGAGTGAAGAATTGGTTAAAAGGGGGAATATTAGATGAGTAAAAAATTAAAGTATTGTATTTTTTTGTTTTTCTTTAGCTGTATCAATCCATTAAATGCTCAAGTAGAACAAGTGGCAACAGGATTCCAGCAGCCGGAAGGTCCTGTCTGGATGGACGGAGTCGGACTTTTATTTAGCGATATCGCGGCAAATATTATATATTGCTGGTCGCCGTTCGACAGTTCGGTTACTGAGTTTATGAATCCATCGGATAGTTCAAACGGTCTTACATTCGATTGAGACAGCAATCTTATTTTGACTCAAATGGGGAAAAGACGCGTTTCACGCAGGGAATCAGACGGTTCGATAACTCCTCTTGCCGAAACTTACGACGGGAAAAGATTCAACAGCCCGAATGATTTAGTCGTTAAATCCGACGGTTCTATTTTTTTTACCGATCCGGATTTTAACACCCCGGTTGGTGAGCCAAAAGAATTGGATTTTCAAGGTGTTTTCAGAATAGGAGGAAACGGCAATATTCAGGTATTGGATAGTACGACATTCGACAAACCAAACGGTATTTGTTTTTCACCCGATGAATCGAAGTTATATGTAAATGAATCACCCAGAGGGATAATCTATGTATGGGACGTTGTCGATGACTCGACAATCACAAATAGAAGGGTCTTTTTCACGATACCGGTTATGGGCTATGTCGACGGAATGAAAGTGAACGTGGAAGGAAATCTTTATTGTACCGGACCGGGAGGGGTATGGGTTATATCGCCGGATGGTGTTTGTATCGATACGATTCATGTTCCGGTATTTCCATCAAATTGTAATTGGGGGGATGCGGATAGGCAGACATTATATATAACCGCGGGTTCAAGCGTATATCGATATCGTTTGCCATCCGGTATAGAAGAGCGGAATAACAAACTTTTTGAATTAAATCAAAATTATCCTAATCCGTTCAATCCATCTACAAAAATTATATATACGGTTCCGTCATTAGAAAAAAGTATCGGCGTGTCCATACGAGTTTATGATTTACTTGGGTGTGAAGTTATAACATTGATAGATGGAATAGAGGAGGCAGGTGAACATTCGGTAGAATGGAACGGCACAAACTCAGCCGGACATAAGGTGGGAAGCGGTGTGTATCTTTATCAACTGAAGAGTAATAATGGCTATGTTAATACAAGGAAGATGACCCTATTGAGATGATGAGATTGTATGACTCTGAAATTACGAATCCGGATGTTCCTTTTTCACCCAATCTTATTTACAGTTCTTCTCTAAAACTTTTACAGAAAGATAAAAATTCTTTAAGTTCGGGAGCAATATCGACTATATTCTGAAGGACCTTACTACCTTCTTCCCTACGGAAATCATGGCTTTTCACTTCTATTTTCTTCTTAAATGAACAACTGAATGCTATTGAAGATGAGGTAGGAAAAACCACATAGTAATCTACAGCAAGAACATCCGCCCCAAGAGACTTAAATCTATTCTCGCAACTCGCGATATATCCCTTATTTCCGAACGGCATAACAGTATCGATTACAGTTCTATCACTTATATTATCATCTACTAAAAATCCATCAATTAAATCTATAAGCTCATAATCGGCTGGAAGGTCGTGCAAAAAAAACTCCTATATGAGTACCTGTTGTTTTTTCTCCGTAGAAAATCGCACAGTTACCTATTGGCAGAGGATGAGGCTCCCAGCGTGAATTAAGAGGAGAAAATGAATATTGAGGAAACTGTGTAAGAACCCATCTCCCCTCAATTTCTTTGAAATGTTGAGTCCGGGCACATCCTAAAGAAAACAGCAAAATCATTATACTAACAAAGCCAAAGTTTTTCCTATATTTCTTCATATCTTAATACTTTACCCCCTTTCTGATATATATAAAAATTTCACTTATATCGCAGTTAATATAAAATTATTTAAAAGTTATGTCAAGGATTTTTAAGCCGTTGATTGTTTTCACTAAGACCTAACACCCAATGTTCTACTTAACCACTCAACCATTTAATATCTCAACTTAGATTCGAAGAATCTATGAAATGAACGCAGATTTACAGGATTCCCTTTTCTTAAACTCTTATAAAGTTTATATAATATTTCCCTAAGTTTACACTTTTGTCCGGGACAAAAGTGTAAACTTAACGGTTGAGGTAGTTCTTTTAATACAAACGCTTGTAAAATTCACAAATACTTGTAAGATTTATTTATGGAAAACGGAAAACTTGAATTAAAAATTCTAAAAGGAAATGAAGAGAATATAGCCGAGGTGCAGAGAATATTGGAGGAAGCTCCCACATATTGCATCAATGTTTCTGGAAAACCTGCCTCTCCTGAGGATGCAAAAGAAATCTTTTCCTCAATCGCGCCTGGAAAAGAATACGATGATAAGTTTGTTTTTGGAATATATCTTAACAATCATTTAATAGGATGTATCGATTTGTGTCGCGAATATCCCGAAGAAACAACGGTTACAATCGGTCTTCTTTTATTATCGGAAAAGAATCAAAGAAAAGGATTAGGAACACGAGCTCACAAAAAACTTGAAGAGATTATAAAAGGCTGGAAAAACTTCGAAAGAATAAGAATCGGTGTACTTATCCCGAATCAAGAAGCCCTCCCTTTCTGGAAGAAAATGGGATATAAGGAGAAAAGTATAAGTTCTTATAAACACGGAGATATCGAAACAGAAGTAATCACACTCGAAAAACTAGTTAATTGAATAAGAAAGTTTTTTCTATCGTTCCACCAAATCCCAACCCCTAAATCCAAAATCCTAACATAACCATTTGACTATTTTTTTATTTAACAATTTAACTTAGATTCGAAGAATCTATAGAATTGTCCAATGTCTAGATTTGACCCCAGATATACCAGATATACCAGATATACTAGTCACCAGTCATTAGTCAAAACTAAAAACAAAAATCTGACGGCTAAAAAATTCATTGACACTGCAACTAAAGTTTCGAGTTTTAAGTTCCGTGTTTCGTGCTAATAAAACAACAAATAAAAAATCTTCTTAATCCTGTTCAATCTGTTTTAATTTCGGAATCCGGATTGACAAAATTCTCTTTGCCGCACGGATAAGTAAAACAATCTCTACGTTAACAGTAATTCTACAGATGTATCACACATAAACGTTCAATTTAGAAATCGACTTTCCCGCCTATAAAAATATTAAATTCGTCCTGTAAGGGGGAATAAGGATCCGAAAAATTCTCGTGATACCGGAAATAATTACATCCAAACACTACCCCATAAGAAAAACTGGAAGGATTTTGCCCTTTTTCCCAAATAAGACCTAATTCTAAGAGAATAAAGTAGGTTTCCCAGATATTATTATCGTACTCAGTGTCACCCCAACATATAATACCCATGCATCCTTGAGTTTCTCCTTCAGGTCTACGATAATTGCGATAAGCACCCGGGTGGGAGCTTAAGTGAGCAATATAATGTTTGCCTTTTTGGTTTTTAAATTCATAGGCGTATTTTATACTAAATACTGGTCCTGCAACCATACCTCTTTTTCTCCCTTTATAGAATCCTGAAAATCCCAAGAATGAACAATTTAAGGAAATATTGTCATAAGGTCTGGGAAGATCAAGCTTGTAACCAAAATTAATAAGCTCCAAATAACCCGTTACGGGGATTCCTACCGAACAGCTACCAAAACTAAAAAAGCTACCCTTATCATCACCAAAAAGCAATACAGAACAGGAAAGAAGAAGTATAAAGAAACAAGATAAACATCTGGATTTTATTCTACTTTTTCCCATTTAAAAGTAACTCGTTTCTTAGATTAAGAAGCAGAGAATCTTCTGCGCTCTTTAAGAGATTTTTTAATAAATCTTTTTTTATACCCTTATAAATAACTTTATCTTCTTCTACTTTGTATTCAGCTTGATTGGAAGCCGGGAAAGAGACTCGTTTTTTATATTCACCCTTAGAATGTACAACTGTACTATCAGCTTCCAATTCTACTTCAACGGAAGACTGTACTTCTCTTAACACCATAGGGAAAACCTCTGCTCCAAGCAGGAAAAACGTTATACCACCAAAAGAAATACTTTTAAGCAATAAAGAAGTCTGAGGTAAAATCAAACCTAAAAAGCAAGGGATAATAGAAACCTCTCTTATAATTCTCTGTGTTTTTCCGGGAAACACCATAACTTTGTAGTGATAAACGTCAACTTTACTGCTCTTTTTATCCGGAAAGAACGAATCAAGAATGGAATCAATACCCCTGCCTAATCTTAAAAAATCCTCTTCTTCCGGACACATTGGACCAGATATTACAAGAGTTGTATCAATAGGCAAAGGAAACTCTTTTATATTAAAAGATTTTTCCTCTTCCGGTCTTAAGTCATTTATTTCGATGTTATCTAAAACATAACTACTTTTTAAATTCGACTGCGGTTTTATAGTGTATTTAGCTGAACATCCGATTAAAAATAGAATTGGGACGAATATTGAAAATAAAACTATTACAGGAGAATTGTATTTAATTATAAAATTAATTTCCTTTAAATTTGTTTTTCGTAAGCTCTGGTAAAAACCCGTGGATTTTTTCGCTTTCATTGTTCTATTTGGATAAAAAATATCTATATCAATGTGCATTTATTTAACTTTTTTATAAATTATATTTAAAAAAAATTAGATGTCAAGGAATAAGATAGGACCAACTGGGTCAGGTCTTCTTTGAAAAGTGTCAAACACTTAGTTTGTTGAGTTTATAGTGTTCATAGAGTTCGTTGGGTCACAAGCAAAACAGATATTTTTTTATTTCTGGGGTTAAATTAATCTTTTTTTACCTCCTGTTTGTTGATCCTTTGGATCGGTTGAATTGTTGAATAGATAAATTGCAAATAGTAAAAACAAAAAACAGCTAACGGCTAAAAAATTCCTTGACAATGCAACTAAAGTTTCGAATTACGTGTAAAGAATAAAAAATGAACTTTTTGCGTTTAAGTGGGTCTAATTTAATATAAAAACAACTTTGACGAATTTTAAAAAAGAGATTTTTTGCTTTAAAAAAAGTATCTTGTTAAATATTTATTATGAATGATATGAAAAATAAGGAATTTATAACAATTGGTAAATTTAACCGGCTCTTAGACGCGTATTTAATAGCGTCTAGAATTGAGTCGGAAGGCATAGAATGTTTTCTACCCAATAAAAAGTTTACTAAATTGTCACATAACCACTTTATTGGGACCTCAGAAATAAGACTTCAAGTAAAAAAAGAAGATGCCACTAAAGCCCTCAGAATATTAAACGCCGAACCATTTAATACTTTTGGTGATATATCGACAGAATCGGATATTGAAAGGTGAAATAAAGACATAGTCACTAGTCGCCAGTCAAACTTTAGGATTTCGGATATAGGATTTAGTCAAAACAAATAAAACTTTTTCTTTATTCGTGTAATTTGTGAGATTTGTTGTTAAAAAAGCTTTGTGATCTTTGTGAGCTTTGTGGTTCAATACTTTTTTAGTGTTGTGGGGTGGGGTTTTGACTCATGACTAAAGACTCGTGACTCATGACTATTTTTTGCCTTCGTGGCAAAAAATTCCTTGACAATTTTTCCTTTTTTCTATATCATTCCATAAAATGATGTACAAAAAACGGAGGATGTAATGAATCAAAAGCCTGGAAAATACTTTATTAGAATAGTTTTAATTTTACTTTTTATACCCTTACTTGTAGTTTCTAAGTCTCATGAAATCAAAGTCGATGCCGGAACAAACCAATTTGTAAACTGGGAAAAAACTCAAACAATTCAACTTAAGGGAAGTGTTTCCCGGGAGGATATCGCTGTACAGTGGACGTGTCCCGCCAATCCTCAGGTTCGTTTTCGCAATGTTGCAAAACCTACTACAAAAGTTACATTTCCTCGCGCCGGTTATTATTTATTAAAATTAACCACCACAGGATCCGGCAATAAGAAAATAAGCGATACTGTCATCATAAATGTTTTCAAACCAAACTCTTATAACGGGAGGCTTTCGGACCTTGCCCGTTTGATGACGGTCGACGAAAAAATAGGTCAGCTAACAAATCGTTCAGATTCTATTCCTCGACTTGGTGTTTCTAAGTATAATTACTGGAGCGAAGCTTTGCATGGAATCTTAGATATAGGGGTAACTTCTTTTCCTCAAGCGGTCGCATTAGGTTCAACCTGGGATCCTGATCTTGTGTATCGAGTAGCAACAGCTATCTCCGATGAAGCACGTGTTAAAAACAATATCGAAGGGAAAGGGCTTTCGTACTGGAGTCCGACCGTCAACATTGCACGTGATCCACGCTGGGGTAGAAATGAAGAATCCTATAGTGAAGACCCTTATTTACTTTCACAAATGGGTATTGCGTTCGTCACGGGGATGCAGGGAGATCATCCTTTTTACCTTAAAACCGTCTCAACTCCAAAACATTTTATTGCCAACAATGAAGAAATGCGACGCCACTCAGGTTCATCCGATGTGGATATGCGGAGTTTATGGGAATATTACATGCCGGCATTCCAACAGACGATCATAGAGGGTAAGGCTTTTTCTATTATGGGTGCTTATAATGAATTAAATCAGGAGCCATGCTGCGGCAATTATTATTTGTTGACCGACATTCTTCGAAAAAAATGGGGATTCGAAGGTTATGTTGTATCCGACTGCGGAGCCATTCACGATATGGTTTCCGGACATCATTTCTATGAAACAGGCGCCGAGGCAGCGGCGCGCGGCATTCTTGCAGGATGTGATCTAAATTGCGGCGAATACTATAAAAATTATTTGCACGAAGCTCTGGAACTCGGATTAATTGCGGAAAAAGACCTCGACCGGGCTCTTAAACGCGTACTTTCCGCAAGATTTCGATTAGGCGAATTTGACCCTCCGGAAATCCTACCTTACAGTATGATACCGGAAGAAAAGTTGGACTGTCCGGCTCATCGTGATTTAGCTCTTACCGCTGCCGGTAAAGCAATAGTTCTCTTGAAAAATGAAGGCATATTACCTCTGGACAAAAACAAGATAAAATCTATTGCAGTAATCGGACCAAACGCGGAGGAATGTCAATTGGGAATCTATAGCGGTTGGCCCAATATCCAAATTGGTCCACTTGAGGGTATAAAAAATAAAGCATCTAGTTATGGAATCGAAGTCAGCTACGCGGAAGGCTGCGGGGTTGGTGGTGGACTTTTAAAACCAATCGAAAAAAAATATTTTGCAAAAATTGACAATTCTGGAAAAACGGGAATGATCGGTCAATATTTTGATAACATGGAATTAGCAGGTAAACCTGTTTTAACTCGTATCGATTCCATTATAAATTTTAGATGGGGCGAAAAATCCCCGGCGCCCGAGGTTCCAAATGATCAGTTCTCGGTTCGTTGGACAGGGAAAATAATACCCCCGGAAACTCGTGTTTTTTCTTTGGGAACGAGAACAGACGATGGGGCGCGACTTTATTTAGACAACCAATTGTTATTTGAAGATTGGACCGAACATGGCGAAAAGCCCAGCAAAGCTAACATAGAATTAAAAGCCGGAAAAGAGTATAAAATTGTATGCGAATATTTTGATAATAGTCTCGGCGCAACAGCGCGATTGGTATGGGATCTTGAGCAACAAGACTTTAACAGTGCAAAAGAAATCGCAAAAAAAAGCGATCTGGTTATCCTTGTTCTTGGAACACATCCACTTATTTCTCAAGAAGAAAATGATAGGATGGACATTACCTTACCTCAAGTTCAGAGAGATTTGGTTCGAGAGATCGCACAGGTAAATTCTAATATCATCATTGTTCTCATTAACGGCGGTCCCGTAGCTTTGGCGGGAACGGAAAAAGATGCTGCTGCAATCGTCGAAGCATGGTATACCGGCCAGGCGACCGGAACGGCAATCGCCGATGTCCTATTTGGCGATGTTAACCCGGGCGGTAAACTCCCGGAAACATTCTACGCGTCGAACGATCAATTGCCTCCTTTTGCCGATTATGACATTATCAATAATGCCCGGACCTATATGTATTTTGAGAAACCCGTTTTGTACCCCTTCGGTTACGGGCTTTCCTATACGACATTCAAATACAGTAATCTAAGATTAAACACCGAGAAAATTGACGGGAACGGTGCAATTAAAATCGGGTGCACCGTACAAAATACCGGCAACTACAAAGGCGACGAAGTCGTTCAAGTTTATGTTCGTGATTTAAAAGCTTCTGTCAAGGTACCAATCCGCCAGTTAAAACGGTTCCAACGTATCACTCTCAAACCGGGTGAACATAAAACCGTTTCGTTTAATCTTCCCGCGTCCGAACTATCATTCTATGATATTAAATCGAATGACTTTATTATCGAACCGGGGGAATTTGAAGTCCAAATTGGCAGCTCGTCAGAGGATATTAGACTTAGAAAAACTTTTTTAGTAGAATAGTATAAATAAAACCAGATCTTTTCCGAAAAGGAAACATAACCGACAGCTTACAGCTCACAGCAATTAGGTTTCAGGTTTTTTTTGACATTGGACTCTGGACTGGCGACTCATGACTATTGAATTTCTTTTCGAGAAATTCAATCTTGACAAACTTCCGTAAACATTTACAATTTAGAAAAATTATTTTATTTTAAACGAAGGAGAGGAAGTCTAATGAAAAAAATATCAATTAAACTCGGTTATTGGGCATCCTTGATTTGCATTGCTACTTTTATTATCTGGACGATTTGCTTTGTGGCAATCTTTAAGGTAAATCCAATTTTTAAGTGGACAAACCTTACGGATTTTATAACCTATTCCAGCAACCACAACCAGTCATTTAAGTATTTAGCCCAATTTGCAATGCTGCTCTTTGCTCCCGCATTTTTAATAATGCTGCACAGCATCAATGACTATGCGTCAGGAGATAAAAAAATCTTGGGCAGAATTAGCATTTGTTTTGCGACAATATTTGCCACCTGCATAGGCATCCACTACTTCGTTCAAATTAGTTCGGTTAGACTAAGTATTGCCAATGGACAGATTGCCGGTCTTGAACAATTTATTCAAGTAAACCCAACATCGGGTATTGCCGGAATAAATTTGGTTGGTTGGACTTTGTTTTTCAGTTTATCCTGTCTCTTTATTGCCCCTATATTTACAGGAAGCCGATTAAACAAAGTGATTAAATACGCATTAATAGCTAACGGAATTATTTGCGTTTTAGGCGGAATAGGTTATGTATTTGATAACATTGCTTTACTCTTTCTAACTCTTAATTTAGGAATGGGAGCGACGACCTTGACTGCCACAATCGCATTGTTTGTATTTTTTGGACGACTTCAAAAAGCTAAAGGCTGAAAAAGTTAGTGTGTTAATCTGTTGGTGCGTTGGTGGGTATTTAAAATTAAAAGTTAAGTATTTCGTGCTATGCTTTAGATACTGGATCCCGGGTCCGAGTTTTTGATTCTTCTAATCAGTTATCAGTATATTAGTGAATAAGTGAATTAGTTTAAATTCTTTACTAATTGACCAATTTACCAATAAACCATTAACCATTTCCGTGACGGCGGAAATCTCAATCTTGACATCTTCCCTTTTTTCATTACGATTAACGATTATGAAAATAAAAATAGAAAGCATAGAGGATATCGGAACTGTTATTGGTGAAATGCATAACTCTGAATTTACAGAGGAGGATTTTGGTTTTGACCCTAAGAATGAAACGTTTTTTCTCAGATCTTACTCGTCCAAAACCTTAAACGAACAAAGAAAAGAATTTTACCTGGAAATTTATAATGTAAAAAAATATACTCCTTTAAATTCAGATAAAACGAAGAAAGACAAAGTAACAGGAGGCGTATTCGACACCATTGACATAGGAAAGAATGGCCTCAAATTATCTATAATAAGTCAGGATATAAACATCGTACTTCGACTGAGCAAACTCGAAGGAATTCTTAGAATTAAAAATAAAAAATAACCTTTATGCTTTATTGTCTTCGTGGCAATATTTTGGGATTTGGGATTTAGGATTTAGGGGATGGGACTTAGTTTGGACTCTGGACTCTGGACTAGTTTCCCATTGACAAACTTCCATAAATATCTACAATTTAAAATATGAAAAAGAGTAATTTGGTTTTAGCAGTTTTCCTTCTTGAGATGATGGTAACAGCACTTGGGGGTTGTATCTTTAATGATGAGGATAATCTCTCCCCTGTTGATCCCGAAGATGCTGCTCGGGTTTCGGGCTACATCGATGTACTCCCGTGGGGACAGGAAGCGCTCGACAACGCGGGAAAGAGAGATGAATTCATCGAAACCGTTATCAGAGCCTGCACCGAGTTTGCGCCCCCTGACGAAGATTGGCAGATATGGTGTCAAGCGTTTCTCGTAGCGGCAGCTTGTAGGGAAAGTTCTCTCAATATCGACCTGGTCCACGAGGATATCCCGGATCCCCCTGTGGGACTTCTCCAAATAAGGTTTGGTTCCGTCATCAGAGAATTCGACAGGTATGGTAATAAGAATGCTTTAGAACGCATCGGTTGTGAGTGGCCGGATTTTAGCGGGCTTAGTGACGAAGATTGGTCAGAACCAACTCTGGATGAAATATTGTGGATGCAAGACGTACAATGTAATGTCGGCCTTGGCGCGTGGACCTATTTTTTGATGGCATCGGGCAATGGCGCTCCGCCTTATTACGTGCATAATTACTGCGCGGGAGAAGGGACCCCGGGGAATCTGGTCATAGGTATGCTCGATTATTTCATGGGTCCCGGGGGATCGACAAATTTTGATGAAGAAGACCCTTATTCGCATCCATATGTTGCCCCAATCAAGGAGTACTTCGACCTTATGATAACGCCGTCTCCTGATCCCCATCCTTTTATTCGTACGTTTGAAATGAATCCCTGTCAGCATTGCGAAAACCTCGATGAGTAAGAAGTTTGGTGAGCTCAAGGCTTGATTTTTTGTTCGTTGGATCGAAACTTTAGTATATCAGTGAATCAGTAAATAAGTTTACTTTTTTTACTAATATACCAATTGACCAATTAACTCGTATGTTATACTACAAATAAATATATCTACATATGGGGTAGAATTATTAAGTATAACCCTTATAATTTAATGAATATGTTGGAAGAGTTAAGTAAAGGGATGAAGAGAAGGCCCCAATTTACTTGCGTATTTAATGCTAAAATTAGAATGCCTCTCTCCATCCCTCAAGATACCAAGCAATCCATAGTAATCTGCCCTTCGAGGGCCCATACGAGGATATTCTGGTATCAAAACCCCAAATATGTTGACTATCGGAGGTTAATATGAAATTTATGGGAATTGACTGGAAAGACAAGGGTTATACTGTAAGAATAATCGATAAAGAAGGGAACGATGTTTCCGGAGCCTTTGAAGTAGAGAAGAAAAAAGAAGATTTTAGTGAACTTATAGCAAAGATAAGAAAATACTGCGAAGACGAAGAAGTTTTAATTGGAATTGAAACAGAAAGGGATGTTATAGTCGATTATCTTCTTGCCCTAGGTTACAAGGTCTTTTTACTGTGTCCTAATATGATTAAGAGTTTTAGGGAAAGACATAGTGTCAGTGGTCAGTATACGGATAGCCTTGACTCTTATGTTATTGCTGACGCTATCCGTACAGATAGAAAAAGGTTAAACCTTATAAAGCCCAGGAATGATAAAATAAGAAAGATAGAATTCTTACTAAGGCATAGAAGAAAAGCGATAGAAGATAAAAATAGACTTATGAATAGATTAACCGCGTATATCAAAGAATATTTTCCCGCCTTTCTCGATTGTTTCAGTGATATAAGTCGTCCAACAGCGCTTTCTTTTTTAAAGGCACATCCATTTTATAAAGATATAAAGGATTTAAGTAAAGAAGATATAATGGCTTTTTTAAAAAAGCATAATTATTATAGAAAAAGTGGTGTCTCAAAAATATGGAAAGCCATTAATAAAGAACAACTTAAAGTAGATCCAATAGTAGAAAAGGAGAGAAGCAGGTCGGCCCGTTTTCTTGTAAAAAGATTAGAAATGCTTAATGAAGAAATAAGAGAATATGAGAAAGAACTAACAAATATATTAGAAGACGATGAAGACGCTAAGGTATTCAGGAGTTTGCCGGGAAGCGCGGACATCCTTACTCCTGGGTTAATGATAATTTTCGGAAAGAAAAGAGATAGATATAAAAACGCACAAGAGATAAACAGTCTTTGCGGCATGGTTCCGGTTACTAAAAGCAGCGGCAAATGGGAAAGTCATTTATTTAGATTTGGGTGTAATCTTTTTTACCGGAACATATTAACAAAATTAGCTTATACTAGTTTAAATGAATCCAAGTGGGCAAGAGCTTATTATAACAATAAAAGAGCAGAGGGTAAAAGTCACTATCACGCGCTGAGATGTTTAGCAAGGATATGGGTTAAGGTAGCATTCGCCTTATGGGAAAAGAGAGAAAAGTATGATGAGAATAAACATATGGCTGCTATCCAGAAACACAATATCAATAATGAGCTTGTTCGAAAATCAGCATGAATTAATTAGGAGGGTTGACATAGTAATTCTAATAACTAATTTGTCACCTAATCATCAAAGATCTAATATTACAAATTTGTACAACCTTGACAAAACAAACCAGAGTATTATAATCATTAAATAATAAATGGGGCCCGTAGCTCAGCTGGTTAGAGCGGCTGACTCATAATCAGTAGGTCGTGGGTTCGAGCCCTACCGGGCCCATAAATAATAAAGATGAAAAATTTAAATTATAATTTCAAAGGGCGAATAGCTCAGCTGGTTAGAGCGCCGGTCTCACATACCGGAGGTCAGGGGTTCAAGTCCCTTTTCGCCCAGAATGTGCACGAAAGTGCACTTTTTTTATTTATAGGGAGGGCTCGTGGAAACCACCGATAAGATGAAAATTCTTATGGAGATCTACGAAAAAGACAAAGAAGTCGACAAAATAAAAAATCTGGAAATTAAAGTACCTAAAAAAATCAAAGAACTTGAAAACGAACTCAATGAATATAAAAACAAGTTTGAGGAAGAGAAGAAAAATTTTGACAGCATCGATGAAAGAAGGAAAGAACTTGAAAAAATTATCGAGGAAAAAAAGCTAAATATCGAAAACTTCAACAAGAGAAAAAAAGAAAGTCACACAAACCAAGAATTTGTTATCTTAAAAAAGGAAATAGATGATACAGAAGAAGCAATCTCGAAAACCGAAGATGAATTATTAGAAGTTTATTTTGCTAAAGACGAAGCAAAAAAGAAAATGGATGAAGTAAATAGTATTTTAGAGAAAAAAACACAAGAATTTCAAAAAGAAAAAGAATCTTCAGAAAAACAACTTGATGAATCAAAAGAAGATTTAATAATAAAAGAAGACGAAAGAAAGAGAATAGCCGCGAGACTTAAAGACGACAATTTGCTTCGCAAATACAACAGAATAAAAGAATCCAGAGGAACCGGAGCCGCTATCATAGAAGACTCTGAATGTACCGAATGTCATTCTACCATACCTCCTCAATTATTCGCGGAAGTCAGGAAAGGGAATAGAATCATTGCCTGCCAATCCTGCGGAAGAATCCTGATTTATAAATGGATAGAGTAATAGAAGTTTTTATCGATGGGGCTTCAAAAGGCAACCCCGGACCTGCCGGTATCGGGATCTTAATACTGGATAAAAACGAAAATGAAATAAGTAAAATATCCGAAAGAATCGATGAAGCAACAAACAACGTAGCAGAATATAAAGCATTACTAAGAGCAATTATAGAGTGCCAAAAATTAAAGCTTTTATCAGTAAAATTCTATACCGACAGTCAACTTCTTGCACGCCAAATAAACGGGATGTACAAAATAAAAGACCAAAGGCTTAAATCACTATATATTAAAATCAAAGGAAAACTATTAGGCTTTAAGAATTGGGAAATCACTCATATCCCTCGAGAAAAAAACGCTATCGCGGACAAATTGGCAAACGAGCCGTTTAAAAAAAACAAAAATAAATGATTTTTATTATCTTATCTTTTTTTTCTGCTCCTTTTGAAGGAAGCACAGATGCATTTCTCGGATACTATCCAACACAGGATACGCTTTATAACGTCGACGTATCGGTATGGATCAGGTCCTATCTTATTAGAATGAATAATAATATAGATTTTTTTGCTCAATATTCCTCTTATCTCGAGATGGCAGAGCAAAAAGGAAAAGTGGTGTTCGATCCCGCGTTTTCTGTTCATTCAATAATTTTAGGTTTTCAGTACTCGAGGAATTTCTATTTTTCTTTTTATTTAGACCACTGGTGCAGACATATAATAGACAGACAACTCGAAGAGGGGAAAGTTGTCTTTAACGCTTTATACTTTGAATTTTCCAATATAAAAGACGTCTCTTATCGTCTTTCAGAAGATTACTATTACAAAGCCGATTACATATTTTACCCGCAGGGCATCTTTGTCGACTGGCTTAATTCTAAACCTTATTATAGGCATCGGCTTATACTTTCCGCGGGGAAAAAATTTAATTCTTTCAGTTTGGCTTCTCTGGAATTGGAATATACTCTATCAAATGATAATCCGAGAGAAACCTACTACCTTATATGTCCGGAAATAAATTTCTTTAAACAGAAAAAAAACGGAACCTTTTACTCCTTCTTTAAATACTATTTGAAGGCCAAAGGACCTCTGCGTTCTCCCGAACAGAAACTTTTTTTTGGTATAGGATATTCTTTTAACACCCCTTGCAAAATATCACTATAATCATATTATTTTTCCCATGTTTGATTTAGGAATATCTACCACTATAACATATGATAAAGATATTTTCTCCGGGTTAGATTTAATAGCAAACAGTTCCTTTCGATTCGTAGAAATTAGATGCGAAAAAGAACATTTTAATTACGAAGATGAAAAGGAAATCAAGAAATTGAAAAATACTTTGAAGAAAAAATCTTTAACAGGTATCTCTATTCACCATCCTCTCTGGGTAAATATAGCAGATGTTGATGAATGGATGAGAACAAAATCGATTAGAGAAGTAGAAAAAGTTATTCTTGTCGCAAAAAAATTAAATATTCCGAAAATCATTCTACATCCGGGAAAAAATAGCGGCGATACCGAAAAATCTTCCGAGAGCCTATCTGAATTAGTCTCCTTCGCGGAAGAATGGGATACCGAAATAATATTAGAAAATACTTTCCCGGACGATTTCGGTTCCGGCATCGATGAATTAAAGATTTTGTCCGACAAATTTAATCTGCCTGTGTGCATAGACACTTCCCACTGCAGCGCGAAAGAAAACTTATTAAATAAGTTTCTTTCAACTTTTAACGGCAAAATCAAACATTTGCATATATCCGATTCCTTTATGAAAGGAAGCGATGATCACCTTATTCCTTATAAAGGTAAAATAATATGGGAACCGGTTGTAGAATTTATTAACGTTCATGAAGGAACAGGAATATTTGAAATAGCACCATGGGAAAGTTCTAATGTGATCGAAGCCCTGGAAAAAATTAAAAGCAAATGGAAAAAATAACGGATTTTACCCTTGACCTTTTGTTTTTTTTTGTTATTTTTTCCTGATAGTAATTAAATTTTAAATATCGGAGGATTTAGATGGTTATAGAGTGTCCTAAATGTAAGACTAAGTACGAAGTCGCAGACATGGATGTTCCTGCTGAAGGGTGCGCGGTTAAATGCCTTGAGTGTTCTAATATCTTTACCATTTACAAAGAACCCCGGGATATAGAACTCACCCTCTACAGAGAGGATGATTTCCAACCAAGCGTTAGCGAAGCAAAGGAAATTCTACGAAGCAACGTTGAAACAAAGAAAGAATCGCCTGTTATAGAAGAATCATTCACGGATACACAGTTTCCAACGGCAGAAAAACCAACTATAAGTGAACCGTTTTTTTCGGAGGATCCTGACAAACAGAGAAAACACAAAAAAGCGGAGAGATTAGGAAGATCTCTGGTCAAGGATATTTATCTTTATCATAAAGATAAAGTTGAACAGGGCAGGAAAGAGGGTAACCTGGTAAAGCTGCTCGGAGAAGAAATAAAAAAATCATGGAAGTTTTACAAGAGACAGATAGAACCTGAAATCCTGCAAGAAAAGAATTATTTCAAGGATGCTTTGAACGAGATTATAGCAGAGGGGAAAGAAGTATTTAAGTAAGTATCAAATATTACAGTAAATTCATCATGACTTTAGGAGGTTGTAAATGAGAAATCTAAAATGGAAATGGCTTTTTATTTTTGGGGTTGTGGCTATCGCGATATGGCAATTACATTATTCTTATTTGTTCTTTTCAAAAGATAAAGAAGAATTTAGCAAATTCTCTCAGGCAGAACAAAAAATTATTAAATCCCGAGCTCTGCATTTAGGTTTGGATCTACAAGGAGGCATGCATCTGGTTATGGAAGTAGATAAATCCAAACTGAAGGAAGAAGAAGTTGCAGGCGCGGTCGATAGAGCTCTTGAAATCTTAAGAAATAGAGTCGACGAATTAGGAGTATCGGAACCCGAAATAGTAAAACAGGGAACGGACCGTATAATGGTTCAACTTCCGGGAGTAATCGACAGAGATAGAGCAAGAGAAATTATAGGAAAAACAGCTCTGCTTGAGTTTAAGTTAGTCAGAGAACCACAGGAAATGCAAAATATACTTAATCGAATAAACACCGTTCTTAAAACAGCAAAAGGAGATACTTTCGACCTCTTCAGTTACTTCCCTCCTTCTGCCAGAGCCTATGGTATACTTTCTCCATATAAACCCTATATTGATTCTCTTTTAAGCCTTCCTAAAGTTCAAGAACAAATTCCTTACGGGGACACTATACAATGGGGAAAAGAAGTCATTCTCGAGGGTTATAAATATTTTCCTCTTTATATTTTAAAGGCAAAACCTCTGTTAACCGGAAAATCGGTTTTCGATGCTACCCTTGGAGTAGGGACTCAAAATGATCCAATGGGATATAGAATAGACCTTACCATGACAAAAGAATCAAGAAGGAAATGGGCTCAAATCACAGGAGCAAATATAGAAAGGCAGATAGCTATTGTCCTAGATGGAACAGTCCAATCCGCTCCTGTTGTCCGTGAGAGAATACCAACCGGAAAATCACAAATAACCATGGGTAACGCGACAATGGAAGAAGCAAAAACACTGGCAATTATCCTTAAAGCCGGTGCTCTGCCTGCACCTCTCAAAATAGTCGAGGAGCGTTCTATAGGAGCATCTCTCGGAAATGATTCAATTAGAGCTGGAACACGGTCTCTTGTTGTGGGAGCAATCCTTGTATTCCTTTTTATTATTGTCTATTACCTGAAAGGCGGATTGGTTGCCATCTTAGCTTTGATTCTAAACTTAATATTCCTTCTGGCGGTCCTTTCCGGCTTACGCGCCACCTTAACCCTGCCGGGGCTTGCCGGTATTGTTCTGACGGTAGGCGCGGCAATAGACGCTAACGTTCTTATCTTTGAAAGGATAAGAGAAGAACTTCAATCCGGAAAAACGATAAGAACGGCAATAGTGGGGGGATACCAAAAAGTCTTCTCCACTATTTTAGACGCCAATACAACTACATTCATTGCCGCTATAATATTATTTTATTTCGGCACCGGTGCAATAAAAGGATTCGCGGTTACTTTGTCTATCGGGCTTGCCGCAAGTTTCTTTACCGCAATATTTATAACTCGAAATCTCTTCGAATTCTGGATATTAAAAGGACTGAAAAACCTACCCATGTTAAGCATTTTCAAAAACCCGAATTATGATTTCCTGAACATGAAGAAAGTCACTTTTCTACTGTCGGGATTATTAATCTTAGCCGGTTTGGCTTCTCTCACCGCACACCGCGGACTTAAATACGGTGTCGACTTTACAGGAGGTTACATTTTAGACGTTGAGTTCGAAGGAGAATCCGTTTCCTCAGAAAAAATGAGAGCCACTCTTTCCGCTATCGGTTTTGATGATGCAACCATACAAAAGGAAAGAGGTGAAAACCTTTTCATGATAAAGGTACAGGAAAGCGAGGAAGAATCATTAAATAAACTTAAAACTGACTTACAGGAAAATTTTCCCGGAAGAGAAATCAGTTTCCCGAGACAGGAACTTGTCGGACCAGCAATCTCTAAAGGACTCCAGACTAGAGCAATCTGGGTTGTTTTAATGGGTATGTTAGGAATTTTGCTTTACGTATCTATCCGTTTCACTTTCCGCTTCGGTGTCGCGGCTATTACTGCTCTAATGCATGACCTTATAATAACCATATCTATATTATCGATTACCAATGTAGAATTCAGCATCCCGATAATCGCGGGGCTTTTAACCATACTCGGGTATTCGATAAATGATTCTATCGTAATATCTGATAGAATAAGAGAAAACACAAGATTGATGCGGGGCAAACCGTTCCCGGACATCATAAACGCATCTTTAAACCAGACATTGGCGAGAACAATAATAACTTCTCTTACCACTTTACTTGTTCTTGTATCGCTATTTTTCCTCGGCGGAAGAATACTGCACGGATTTTCTTTAACTTTGCTGGTCGGGGTAATAGTAGGGACATACTCTTCAATCTTTATAGTCGCACCGATAGTGGCTGAATGGGAGAAAAAAGCACCTTCAAAGAAGAGATAATGGCTGAGACAAAACATTTCAAAAGCGGAGAGGTCCTAATTTCAGAAGGCGATATACCGAAAGAAATGTTTTTGATAAGAGAAGGAAGAGTCAGAATAACAAAAAAAGGAAAATGGGTTACAGATCTAAAAACAGGAGATTTTTTAGGTGAAATGGGAGCACTTGACAGACGGCCAAGAAGCGCTACGGCTCAGGCTATCGAAGATACAACTGTTTCGGTTTTGGTCGTCGACGAACTGGAAGAAAAATTACAGGAAATCCCTATGCTTTATCACCTTGTTAAATCCTTAATCAAAAGATTAAGAGAAACAGATAGGAAACTATATTCGGAAGATGAGACTGGGCGTTAATATCGATCATGTTGCAACAATAAGAGAAACACGGCAAGCGGCTTATCCCGACCCGGTAGAAACAGCGCTCTTGGCCGAGTCTGCCGGAGCAGACGGAATAACATGTCATATAAGAGTCGACAGAAGACATATAAAAGAAAGAGACATAAAGATATTAAAAGAAGTCGTAAAAACCCATCTTAACGTCGAATGTTCCCTTGATAAAGAAATTCAAAATTTTCTAAAATCGGTTAAACCTCACTGGGTATGCCTCGTCCCGGAACGGGAAGAAGAAATAACCACCGAAGGCGGCTTGGACATAAGAAAAGTTTCAAAAGAGGTAGAACAAATTACCGAAGAATATAAACGTTCCGGAGTACATGTTACCTTTTTTATAGAACCGGATATAAAAATAGTAGAACTTTCTGCCAAACTCGGAGCCGATGCCGTCGAATTAAATACAGGAGGCTTTTGTGAAGATCCGAGTGAAGCCAAACTTAGAAAAATCGAGGATGCCGCGCAGGTAGGTTTAACTCTTGGGTTAGAGGTTCACGCTGGGCACGGATTGAACCTCCAAAATGTCGGTTATATCGCGGAAATAGAAGAAATCACCGAATTAAATATCGGACATTCAATAATCGCTCGCTCTATTAATGTGGGAATCGAAAGAGCCGTATCGGACATGAAAGAAAGGATTTTACTCGGAGTATAAAAATACAATTTGGACTATTCGGAAGCCTTAAATCATCTATCTTCCTTAATCGACAGAGAAAAAAAAGAAAGTAAAGATTACAGTATATCTCTAAAAAATTTTAAAAAAAATTTAGAACTATTCGGAAATCCCCATGAAAAACTAAAAGGTTTTTTAATAGGAGGGACAAAAGGCAAAGGTTCGACCGCTTATATTATCGAATCGATTTGCAGAAAAGCGGGCTATACTACCGGGCTTTTCACTTCACCTCATCTGTTTTCTTATAGAGAAAGAATAAGTTTAAATGGAAAACCAATTTCAAAAGATACATTCGCTTCTCTTATGGAAGAAATATCAAGAAAAATCAGTGATATGTCCGTTTTTGAAACTTTGACATTGATGGCTTTCCTCTTATTTTCCAGGGAAAAAGTGGATTATTCTATTTTCGAAGTCGGACTCGGAGGTAGATTGGACGCGACAAACGTCTTTAATCCGGATGTATCGATAATAACATCTATAAGCTACGACCATACGGAAATTCTCGGAAAAACTCTTTCAAAAATAGCGCGGGAAAAATCAAAGATTTTAAGAAAGGAAAATATAAATATTTCAGCTCCTCAAGATGCAGAAGTTGAAGAAATACTAAAGGAAGAAGCGGAAGGAAACATAGAATTTGTAAAGAACTATAGTGTAACCTCATTAGATGAAAACCGTACAAATTTTAAATTAAACGGAGAAAAAATATCCACCAGTCTAATCGGAGAAATTCAAGCTTTAAATGCTTCTCTGGCAATTACCGCGTGCAGGAAAGCGGAAATCGATTTAAGCAATAAGGAATTAAACAAAACTCTAATGAATCTAAAAATACCCGGGCGTTTCCAGATTATATCAAAAAACCCGCGCATTATCGCAGACGGAGCTCACAATGTTGCTTCTATTAAAAACTTAAAAGATACAATACAAAAAGTATTTAATAAAAAAGTTTTGCTTGTTTTTTCATGTTTAAAAGGTAAAAATATCAAAGGCATGCTTAAAGAAATAAAACCTGTGGTTAAGAAAATTTATCCCACCGAAATATCATACACGAGAAAAATGCCGCTTAACGAGATAAAAAAAATAATAATGGAAGCAGGTATGGAAATGGCTAATACAACAGGCACCCCTAAAAAGGACTTAAATAGGGCAATAAAAGATGCCTCAAATTCCGATATAATAATAGTAACCGGTTCGTTTTATCTTTTGGGAGAAGCTCTAAAAAAATCAAAAGATTTTTTTAGTCCAAAGTCCGATGTTCAATGTCCAAAGTCATAACCAAATCATAATTATCATTTTGCTTTTTGATATTTGATTTTCTACAGGTATCCCTAACCATAATGAGAATAAAAATACGAAAATATAAATATTTTTTAAGATTTTGATAGACAGGTTCATAACATTTTATATAAAATCTCTACCTTGACAAATTCGATTTATTTATATCATTGTAATTTTAAAAGGGATTTATCGTAGGTAGAATATAAGTAATATTTATTTGATTGTATCACATTATAGAAATCAGAACAAACCTGCGGAGAAGATTTAAGATACAGTGTAAGTTTTTAAAGACAATTTTTAGTAAAAAATTTACTAGAATTGTTATGCTACAAAGGAGGAATTATGAAAAAAGTTGCAGTATTTATCGATGTACAAAATATACAACAGGTTTTTGAGAAACAGGGCGCAGAAATCAGGTATGACAAGTTAAAAGAATATCTTATAAAGAAATACAGTGCACAAGACGGAGAAGTCCTGAAATATACAGCTCTTATACCTTTAAGAGAAATGGATGAAAACAGGCTTAAATTAATCGACGCTATTTCTCTTTCAGGTTACAGGGTGATAAGCAAGATGGCAAAGGACAGACCGGATGGAACAGTAAAAGCCAATATGGATATAGAAATGGCTTTAGAAATTGTCGCGATGTCAGACTACATTGATGAAATTGTTATCATAACAGGAGATAGCGACTTTGAACCTTTAATCAATTATCTCAGCAGAAAGGGTAAAAAAATTCTTCTTATAGGTCCGGGCAGAGGTCCAACAGCTATAGAAATAATACGAGCGTCTGATGAATTTGAAAATTTAGATGAAATAAAAGATATCGTTCGTACAGGTTGACAAAACGACCCTTATTATTATGTTATTATCGTTCCTCGGTAGCTCAAAGGAAGAGCGCCTGACTGTTAATCAGGATGTTGCAGGTTCGAGTCCTGCCCGAGGAGTTTAAAAAACTTTCAGGAGTCATACGAATTGCGATTTCATAAGCGCAAATCGACAACAAAAGCGTTACTTGATATTGCGCTTTCTCTATTTTTTTTGTATCTATTTCTTTTGGGAATAGAAATTTTGAGTTGTTCTCTTAAAGGCTTCGGAGCCGGATTCGCAAGGATGTTGATAAGTTCCACCTCGAATCCCTTTACCGGACTGTTTATAGGTATGCTCGCGACATCAATAATCCAATCCAGTTCAGTTACAACTTCTATCACTGTTGGTTTTGTTGCTGCCGGTACAATTACCGTATCCAATTCTATCCCAATCATTATGGGGGCAAATATAGGTACGACAATTACGTGTTTAATTGCTTCTTTTGGGCACTTCTCGGTTGAAAAAGAATTCTCAAAAGCTTTTCCTGCAGCAATTGTCCACGATATCTTTAACATTTTATCTGTTCTGGTTTTTTTACCTATTGAAATATTATTTCACCCAATCGAACACCTCTCGGTACTTCTGACGGGTTTTTTACTGGGAAGGGAAGGATTGACTTTCCAATCCCCCTTAGACACAATAATAGAACCCGTTTCGGATAAAATATTGATTTTATTCGGGGAGCACTATATGGTTTCTGCGTTCGTGGCGTTAATTCTTGTTATCTTCGCCATAACCTTTTTCGTAAAAATTCTAAGAAGAGCTTCCGCCGAAAAAATTGAATCTCTTATAGACAATTTTCTTTTTAAAAACGCGTTAACAGCCGGAATTCTTGGACTAGGTTTAACCGCCTTTGTCCAATCCAGCTCCATAACCACATCTCTTGTGGTTTCACTGGTGGGAACTCAGTTAACAACAATAGAAAAAATATTCCCCTACACTCTCGGAGCAAACCTGGGAACAACTGTAACGGCAATGTTAGCAGCACTGGTAACGGGAAACGTAAACGCGATAACTGTAGCACTCTCCCATTCGATTTTCAACACTTTCGGTATTACGGTCTGGTATCCCTTAAGGATTGTTCCTATATCGCTCGCGAAAAAAATGGGAAATTTGACCGGGAGAAAAAGGTTACTTGCATTTATTTATATAATAGCTATATTTATAGTTATGCCAGTAATTGCAATATTCGTTATTGGGAGGTAAAATGTTTAAGTGGTTTTCAGAATTTTTTAAAGGTTCAGGTTTAATCGACGAATCCGAAAATATAGTATCGGAAATGCTTGATATATCATATAACATGTTTCGGTACTCCATGAAAATCGTGATTGAAAAGGCACAAGAAAAAGAAAATATATATGCGATAGACAAAAAGCTAAATGCTCTGGAGATAGAAGTAAGAAAAAAAATATTAGAACATCTTTCTATCAATCCGAGCCAGGATATCACCCCTTCTCTTGTTCTTGTAACCATAGTAGTAGATATAGAACGGTTAGGAGATTATTCTAAAAATTTGATAGAAGTTTCTCACAAATACCCAAAACCCTTAAAAGGTAAATACATTGAAAAGATAAAAGATTTAGAAAAAAAAGTTCAAATTTGCTTCGCGAATACAATAAAAATTTACAAAGAACAGGACGAAAAAATGGGGAAAGAAACCATGGAAAAACTGTCCAAACTCATCGACGAATGCCAGAATCTTTTAGAAATATTAATAGAAGACGATAGTTTGAGCAGTAAAGAAGGGATAGTATACTCTCTACTGGTAAGACACCTTAAGAGAGTTTCCGCCCATGTGAGAAATGTTTGTTCCAGTATAGTTAATCCTTTTTACCGCTTAGGGTATAAACCCGATTAAAGGTAATCTTGCCGATGCTCTTATATTCGATACTGGCTATTTACCTAACATTCCCTACGGGCGAGAAATTAACGTATGGCGCGTATTTTGGTCCAATAAGAGCCGGACATTCTCTAATGGAAATAAGAGAAGGAATATTTAAAGAACAACCCGCCTATATAATAGAATGTGTTCAAAAAACAGAAAAAGCATTTTCTATCGTATTTGGAATAGACGATTACTATAAATCATATGTTGACACTACAAAATTTTCCACTTTACACTTCACAAAAAATATTAACGAAGGCAAATATAGCAATGAAGTCTCTCTCGAATTTACCGGAGACTCGGTTTTTTACACTGACGGAAGAAGAATTGAAAAAATACCGGAAGCAAAGGATATTTTCGCAGCCGTTTACTGGATGAGAAGTCAAACTTTCTTTCCCGGAGATACGCTTAGAGTACCTTTTCATTCTTCGGGGAAAAACCAGGAAATGGTAGTTCCCGTATCAGAATTGCAGTGGACTACAGTTCCCATGGGAAAATTCAGAACTCTACTGCTGAGTCCCCAAATTAAAGAGGGTAAAGTCTTTGGTTCGGAAGAGCCGATAAAGATATGGGTTTCTGTCGACCCTCAACATATACCTGTTAAAATCGAAAGCAAACTTAAAGTCGGGAGTATCAGCTTCCAACTCGAGGGCATTAACATCATAGAAGAGGAAGAAAAATGATTTATACGGTAATAATGGCAGGGGGAAAAGGACGAAGGTTTTGGCCTGCTTCTACGGAAAAAAAACCAAAACAATTTCTTCCTATCGTCGAAGATGAACCTCTTATAGTCCAGACAAGGAAAAGGATAGAACCGCTCGTTCCTTTAGAAAGAATCAAAGTTATTACAACTGAAAAATTAAAAAACGAAATAGAAAAATACGGATTCTTGGCTAAAAATATCTGGGCGGAACCAAAGGGAATGAATACTCTCTACGCAATTGCACTATCTGCCGCGAAACTCTTGAAAGAGAATAAAGAAGCCATAATGCTTGCCCTCCCTTCCGATCATTGGATTGCTGATGATAAAGAATTTCTGAAAACCATTGAAAAAGGTATCAAATGGGCGGAAAAGGGATATCTTGTAACTTACGGAATTGTGCCTTCGAGACCAGAAACCGGATATGGATATATAGAGAGAGGAAAAAAATTAGAAGACTCGGTAATGAAAGCAAAAAGATTCACCGAAAAACCTAAAATCAAAACAGCCAGTGATTACTTAAAGAGCAAAAATTTTCTCTGGAACAGCGGTATTTTCCTCTGGAAGGCAGAGACGATACTTGATGAAATAAAAAAATTCCGTCCGGAAATTTCGAAATATATAAATTTAATAAAAGAAAATCCCAGCGAAGAGAATATAAAAACTTTGTATAAAAAAGGCGTCCCTATTTCTATAGATTATGGGGTACTTGAAAGAAGCGAAAAAGTTATATTTATTGAGTCGCACTTTATATGGGATGACGTAGGCACATGGGCATCCCTGGAGCGCATCGAATCTCCCAACGATAAAGGAAACGTTGAAAAAGGTAAGGTCATTGCGATAAATTGTCATGATAATATATTTTATTCAGATAACGGTATAATTGTAGTTAAAGATTTATCAAAAATGGTAGTGGTAAGAACGAAAGACGCAACTTTAATTATGCCAAAAGCAGACACGCAGGAGTTAAAAGAAATTGTTGAACAACTCCCAAACAAGTACAAATAAATGGAGGTACTTATGAAAAATTACCTTATAGTGCTCACTGTTATTTTTTTGCTGGCAGGCTGCGCGAAAAAACAGGCAGTAATAGAAGAAGAGGTCTTTTCAGGTGCAACAATATTCGAAGAAATAGAATCAGACGAAATCGATACTTCTTCTATTTTCTTTGAAGAAACAGGTACAGACGAATCTTCCGCTTCACTGTTTGAAGACTTAGAAGAAGAAACAACACCTGTGGTCAGCTCTACAGGTCAAGGTTACAGAGTCCAGATAGGGGCTTATCAGAGTGAAATGCAGGCAAACAGCATGGCGGACAGAGCTCGCGGCTCTCTGGGTAGAAGTGTATATGTTCAATATGTAACTCCTTATTACAAAGTACGAGTGGGTAACTTTATAGATAAGTACTCGGCAACACAGTACAAGAACCAACTTAGGAGCACTTCATCTTATAGAGATGCTTTTGTTGTATCATCAGAAATTATCACTGAATGAGATTGCTCGTTGCTACAAAAAATAGGGGTAAAGTTAGAGAAATAAGAAAAATTAGCAAGGATTCTATAGAGGTATTGAGTCCTCTTGACATAGGACTCAATCTTGATATATTGGAAAACGGAAAAACCCTGAGGCAAAACAGTTTTAAAAAAGCGCTCGAGTATTTCCGAAAAACTAATATTTGCACTATCGGAGAAGATACCGGGTTATTCGTAGAAGCACTTGGGGGCAGGCCCGGAGTTTATTCCGCAAGATACAGCGGAGGAGGGGATGAAAGCAATAGAAAAAAATTGCTTTCGGAACTCGAGGGTAAAAATAATAGAAAAGCTTACTTTGAAACAGTAATTACTTTAGTTATAAACGAAAATTGGCATGAGTTTTTTGAAGGCAGAGTAAGCGGAAAAATCACAGAAAAAGAACTCGGTGATAAGGGGTTTGGTTATGACCCTATTTTTTTACCCGTAGGCAGCAATAAAACTTTCGCAGAGATGAGTGAAGAAGCTAAGAATAGTATTAGCCACAGAAAGATAGCTCTGAAGAAAGTTGTATATTTTATCGAAGAAAAAAAAGAAAAGATTAGTAATTTTTGTGAATAATAACGGGGTGTAGCGCAGTCTGGTTAGCGCACCTGCTTTGGGAGCAGGGGGTCGGTGGTTCGAATCCACTCACCCCGAAAGCGCCTGTAGCTCAACTGGATAGAGCACCGGATTTCTAATCCGGTGGTTGGGGGTTCGAGTCCCTCCAGGCGTGTATATAAAGTGGTGAGTGTAGCTCAAGTGGTTAGAGCACTGGACTGTGGCTCCAGGGGTTGGGGGTTCGAATCCCCTCATTCACCCCATATGCGTCAGTAGCTCAGCTGGCAGAGCAGCGGACTCTTAATCCGCGGGTCGGGGGTTCGAAACCTCCCTGACGCATTTTTTTATAATAAGAATAATAACAACAAAGTAAAAAGAGCATAAAGATGAAAATGATTTTTATTATTTTTATAACCTTTTTAATAAATCTTAAATAAACTCAATAAAAGTGAGGTTTTTGGGGTAATCTTAAATGTGTCTGTAATGATTACATCAAAAAGAGGGTAAACATTGGAACTAAAAGACTATATAGACAAAAAATTAATTTCTTTTCTTAAAAGTAAAACGAAGGAAAAAGTTCTGCTTGAACTAATAGATTCAATTTGCAAGAATAGAGAATTAGGCAACAGGAAAGAAATAAAAGAAGCTATATTTCATAGAGAAAAATTAATGAGTACCGGAATCGGTCTTGGGATCGGCGTACCGCATGTAAGAATCAAAGATATCAAAGACTTAATTGTGGCAGTAGGCATTAGCAAACAGAGTATAACAGATTATGAAACAATTGACGATATTCCTGTTAAGATAGTTGTAATGATAGTTGCCGGTGAGGGACAACATAAATCATAC
>Ga0307433_1000096_pt1 | contig 73344 bp, 65 predicted proteins | sample SalMarWE160210MG_FD_202166 | JGI IMG/M metagenome (GOLD analysis project Ga0307433, IMG submission 202166) | Salt marsh sediment microbial communities from the Plum Island Ecosystem LTER, Massachusetts, United States - WE1603-210 | ecosystem: Environmental > Aquatic > Marine > Intertidal zone >...
TTAACTACCTTTTCGATGTATCCGCGTGTTTTAGAAAACATGGTGCTGGGGAGGATCATCTGACTGCGAGGAAATGTCCCATCAGAAGGAGGTACAAATCTTTGGGGTGCGTCAGTTTGAATCTTTTTGGCAAGGGTTAATGCTTCTCTAGCCAAATTTACCATTTTAAGGTTCCCTATTATAGAGGTGCTTTGCCATGCTCGCAAAGATTTGATCTATTTGATCAGGAGTAGCATCAGAGGAAATATGAACTTGAATATTTATATTTAGGCCTGGCAATTTTTGTTGATCTTGGGTTTGCTTTTTTTGTTTTGAGGACTTATCTATTTCATCTTTTTGTGACGAGTCTTCCTTAGGTCCTTTTTTCGTAGCTTTCTTTGTCCTTGCCACCTTAACCGGTGTCTCCTTTATTTCTTTCTTTTTTTCAGGATTAGCTTCGCACAATAATAGATAAAAAGCCGCCATTCTCCTCGCACCGGAGATACCAACACCCGTATAATTTTGAAACCAATTAACTACCCTCGCCCTGTCTGAATCAGAATCTGGAAAGGCATCTCTTACTTCTTGGGGATAGATAGCCTCTTTTATGTCTAGACAGTATTGTCTGTAATGATCATCATCTCTGAATTTTTTGGCATGATCTTGATTAACTTTACCATCTTGATCAATGAGGCCGATCATGAGTAGGGAAGGCATAATATTTGTTCTGGCCGAATTCTCGGTTCCTCCAAGAACTGAAGATAGATAGTTTGTCGTTATAGTGCCGGGGATACTTCTACGAAATTGATCTCTAAGAAGCCACCAATGTTTTATAGGGAGAACAGGTATTGATGATTTATTTTCATTAGGCATATGATTTCTCCTTTTTAATTATTATAGTTCTTTTGCACCGAACGTTTTGATAACCGGCCGGCGAGTTTTTTCGCCGGTCGGGTTTATTAAATGGTTGGGCGTTTTATTATTTCAGATGCCACAACTCTGTCACACCACTTTCAACTAGTGAAGCATATTCTTCCTCAGATTCTTCGGCTAGTATAAAAGGGTATTGTTGTGTAACTTGAGCCGGAGTAATATTGTATAGTGTGCCTTTCATATCTCTTAGCGCTGAATGAGCAACAAATTTTACCGATGGAAGCGTGTCGTTGAAATCAAAGTAAAGCCAGCCACGTGCCGGTGAATACCTGTTATCGTGTACGCATACTTCAGAAACATTACCATGACATTCATTCTTGTGCGGACGCCAACTGTCAATTGAGACATCTGCCCACTGGAGCATCACTGCCTCTGTACGGCGATTGTACAGCCGTTCGGCGTAGAGTTTCAACTCACTATCTAATGGCTTATTTTTTGTCATACTTTGAATGCCCAACGCCCTGCGTGAGGAGCTGGTAAAGACAAGCGCCGAAGGCGCGTAGGATTTGCCAGTCGCCCTCAACGCAGATGTTAGACGGTGGTCATGAATATTCATCATCACCCCAAAGAAACCGTACTCCCTCGAACCCCACTAAAGTATTTTTCTTAAGCCAATCCGGTGGTTTTAGACCACCTTGCTTATGGAAATGTAATAGTATTTCCTGGGCGATATTGACATATTTTTCCGTTGGTGTTTCAAGACCAATACGCCTTAGATTTTCATTAAAAAATTGATCACTAGGGTAAGGATGAACTAGAAAATGACGCGAAATCTCATTGAGTTCTTTGAATTCCTGCCATAATCTCGGATTTGCTTCGTGGGGTTTTTGGTAACTTAGCAATTCGCATAATGTTTTTATTCTTTCTCCTAGTTCTTTCACTTTCTTGTTTGTTTTCAATTTGAGAAAGTCATCAACATCCCCAAATATTTCAAAAAAACGTTTAGAGGTATGTGACTGGTCATTTCGCTTTTCCCATATTCTATAAAGCTGATAGTTGACAAAAGATTCTATAGCTAGATAGCTAAATATTATCGTAACGGATACGATGCTAATGGTTGAATTAACGATTGGATCATAGCTATGCTCTTGGAGAAGACGCTCAACTTTTGGATAATCCAGATTCAAAGAGACGATTGATGATCTGGCAATTTCTAGATAACAATGCGTTAAATTAAGAGTGAGCTTTTTCTTTTCGTTTGGCATTTTGATTTTTTATCTACCCGTCTAACAGGTATTAGTGGGAATCCTGCATATCCAATAGGTGGGAATCTTACCTATTACATATTTAGGGAATCCTGGTTATTACATAATAAGGGAATCTGTATGCACTATGTGCACTATTTGAATTCACTTATAATTCTAAACCAATCTCGCACCAAGTTTCTCTATAATCGCACAGAAAAATGGCCTTAGTGCACAAATTTTCATGCATTATAATGGTTTATTAATAATTTACAGATGCTTTTATATAAAATTCAATAGCTCATACACATGGTATAAAAATTGCTGGCTATCTAATTTCATAAGCCCGGTAAGTATTTTGAGGAGGAGAGACTTTTTTATCGTTCTATTATGAAACAGAGGACAAATGATGTCAATAAGTTTTGGGCTCGATTCCGTAAAGGGGGACGACCTTAAAATTTAAAATAACTCATATTTCCAATTGATAACCTTCTAGCCTCGCCATTTTTTCTCCCCGTTGAACAGAATAACCAACGGCAGCACAAGAAGGAAACTTTTGATTGACACTCATAAGCTGTTGATACTATGATAGTAAAAGTTAAGGTACAGTGATCCCTTAAGGGACATTAGGCCTACGCATTCTATTAAAATTTATCAGTCTCAATAGTTAGTCTTTTAGCTGTTGCCGCCTGGATCTCCGAAAGAGGGTGACCGGGACGGGTGAGCCGCTTAGATATATGTCTCATGCCGGGAATCCCGGCAAGACCGTCTTAGGGAAGGGGTCCTGTGGTTTCAGCCAGGGGGCCTTTTTCATTTGGTGGTTGCGAACGTATCCGGGCGGGCAAAGGAGGTATAAAATGAGCAGAAAAAAGGTTACCATAGCGGAGTTAAATCAGAAAAAAAAACAGGGCAAAAAGATTACCATGATGACGGCCTATGACTACCCTACAGCAAATCTGGTGGATGAAGCGGGTATCGATACCATCCTTGTAGGAGATTCCCTGGGCATGGTGATGCTGGGTTATGAGTCAACAGTTCCTGTTACCATGGAAGAGATGATCCATCACTGCAAGGCGGTTAGCAGGGGGGTAAAGAGCTCTTTTATCATAGGGGATCTGCCCTTTATGTCTTATCAGATAAACACGGACCAGGCAGTGGAAAACTCCGGACGCCTGATCAAGGAAGCCGCGTGTGACAGTGTAAAGCTTGAAGGTGGTAGTGAGATGGCCTCCACAGTCAATGCCATTGTAACGGCAGGAATACCTGTATGCGCTCATATAGGTCTTACACCTCAGACCGCCACTATGCTGAGCGGCTTCAGGGTACAGGGAAAGGATACCGAGAGCGCCAGGAAGCTTTTAGAATCTGCCAAGGATCTTGAGGATGCCGGGGCGTTCATGATCGTGTTTGAGTGTATCCCTGATCTTCTGGCGGCACGGATTACCGCGGAATTAAGCATACCGACCATTGGAATAGGCGCGGGAAAAGATTGTGACGGCCAGGTCCTTGTCTATCATGACCTGGTAGGGCTTTTTGAAAGGTTCATCCCTAAATTCGTAAAACAATACATAAGACTTTCACCCATGATTAAGGAAGCACTGACTCAATATAAGACAGAGGTTGAAGCCGGCACCTTTCCAGGGCCGGAACACAGCTTCACAATGAGCCAAGAGGAAGCGGATAAGATATAGATTTAGGGAGACAATAATGCACTTTCTGATCGTCGGTCCTGGCGCCATGGGATGCCTGTTTGCCTCCAGGCTCAAGAGAGCAGGTTATGATGTTACACTGCTGGATTACATCAGGGAAAGGGCCGAAAAGATTACCCGGCAAGGCATTATGGTGGAAGGCGTCACCGGTGAATATATGGTGAAGGTGCCGGTGGAGGTGGGGGAAATAGAATCTAAGCCTGATTACGCCCTTATATGCGTCAAGGCCATAAAGACCATGGAGGTCGGCGAGGCAATCGCACCGTGGCTACCCCCCAAAACCTCGGTTGTCACCCCCCAGAACGGTATCGGCAACCTTGAGATCTTAATGGATATATTCGGAAAAAACAGGGTCCTGGGAGGAGTTACCGCAGAGGGCGCCACCGTGCTTGGATGGGGCAGAATAAGACACGCCGGCCAGGGTTCCACCTTTTTCGGTCCTAAGGGAGATTCCCACAGCCCCTTGGGTCCTCTTGTCGCAGCCTTTAACAGGGCGGGGTTCAAGACCGATTCGGCAGACAATCTCCAAACACTGATGTGGGGAAAACTGATAATAAATGTCGGCATAAACGCCCTTACCGCCATAACAGGTTTAAAGAACGGCCGTCTTCCGGAGTTGGAGGGTACAAGACTGGTAATGGAAGAGGCTGTAAAAGAAGCAATGGCTGTGGCAGAAGCCAAAAACATCCGCCTTCCATATCAGGACCCTTTGGGACGCGTTCTGGAGGTGTGTCGGGACACGGGTGGCAATATCGCATCCATGCTTCAGGATATCGTGAACAAAAAGGTCACCGAGGTTGATTTTATAAACGGTGCCATTGTTGAGGAGGGAGAAATATTGGGTATTTCCACTCCTGTAAACCGCACCCTTACACTCCTGGTACAGACAATACAGGAGACTTTCCGGGAAAGGATTTCCTGACCCAGATCCACGCCGATCATTCCCTGTTTCTTGTCGGTTCATCCGGTTAATGAGCACGCTAATTAATGATATCTAAAATATCTTGCCCTATATGGCCCATGGGGCTCTCTTTTAAGCGGCGAACTTGTTTATGTGCAATGACCCCAAACAAAACAAGACGAGGCGGGCGGGACCTGGATGAACCAAAAAATATCATGGCTGGTTAAAGGTATCGCTAATTCCGGGTCACCCCTGTTCTTTTCAAGACGACATCTATAGCAATCGGAAGACGTGAGCTTATTTTCAAGGGTTTGGCACACAATTCCTTCGTATCAACGGGAAATTCTACCAGGGGTTCTGGTGGAGCAAACCCTTGAAAATCAGCCCACTGCAGACTTTGGGTGGGATTCTTTTGGAGATGTCATCTTGAAAAGAACAGCCGTGACCCCAGGTCATGATGCTTTTTGAAATGATATCTGAATATTTTGCGCTATATGGCCCATGGGCCATTAATGTGCTTATAATGCAGCCCCACAGGTAAACCCGTGGTTTCATTAACCGGGTGAAACTTCTTGTCTCTTTCTTTAGCCTCATATAAATCTGTTGTCAGTATTTTATTTTGACATGCCGCAAAGGGTGTGCTAAGCGTGATGCCAAAAATTCGATCATACATACAGGAGGTAAGGCATGTTCGAAATCTTAAAACGCCAGGAGATGGCAGACGGCACCGTGGTTTTAAATGAAATAAGCGCACCTCTTATAGCCAAGAAGGCTAAGCCCGGCCAGTTTGTTGTCCTAAAGGCCAACGAGACTGGCGAACGCATCCCCCTGACCATGGCGGATACGGACCCTAAAAAGGGCACTATAACTATAATATATCAGGTTGTGGGGAAATCCACGGCACTCTTCAAGACCCTCCGCGTGGGCGACCATTTCCAGGACATAATCGGGCCTCTGGGGAAGTCTACACACCTCGAGAAGGTTGGAACAGTGGTCTGTGTGGGCGGCGGCACGGGAATAGCTGTAATGCATCCCATTACCAGGGCGCTGAAAGAGATCGGGAATCACGTGATAGCTATTATCGGTGCCAGGAACAAAGACCTCCTTATCCTGGAAGATAAAATGAAGGCCGCTTCCCATGAACTGCGGGTATGTACTGATGACGGCTCATACGGCCATCACGGTTTTGTTACGGATGTGCTCAAGGATATTATTGAAAAAGAAGATGTAAAACTGGTTGTGGGAATAGGTCCGGTGCCCATGATGAAATTTGTTTGCAAGATTACCGGCGACTACAACATAAAGACAATAGTCAGTCTTAATGCCATTATGGTGGACGGCACAGGCATGTGCGGCTGCTGTCGGGTAACAGTGGGGGGTGAGACTCGCTTCGCCTGTGTGGACGGCCCTGAGTTCGATGGAAGCCTGGTGGATTTTGACGAACTTGCCCAACGTCTCCAGGCCTACACTGCCCAAGAGGCAGTATCCAATGAAACGTTTTTACATGAGTGCCAGGCTGCCTCCTGAAGGGGCCATGCGGAAATTATCCACCACAACGTAAAGTTCTATGCTTTAAAACCCGCGCCCCTGCAGTAGCAATTTTAACGGTCAAATTATCCATCGCCCATAAAAACAGATGCAGATACAATGTGCCACGGAGGATAAGTATGTCGGAGAATAGACCAAAGAAAGAGAAGGTCCCGCGGCAATCCATGCCGGAGCAGAAGGCTGAGGTCAGAAGAAGAAATTTTGATGAGGTTCCCTTAGGGTATTCCAAGGAAACGGCAGTTAAAGAAGCTCAAAGATGTCTGGATTGCAAGAATCCCTCATGTGTGAAGGGGTGCCCCGTCTCCATCGATATCCCCGGTTTTATAAGACTTATCAAGGAGCAGCAATTTACAAAATCCATCCGTCATATCTGGGAAAAAAACGCCCTCCCGGCGATATGCGGGAGGGTATGTCCCCAGGAGGCGCAATGTGAGGGAGCGTGTATCCTGGGTAAAAAGGAAGATCCTGTTGCTATTGGTAACCTCGAACGTTTCGTGGCGGATTTTGAGCGTGAACACGGGCAAGGTGATCTCCCCCCCAAGACCCCCCCTACAGGCAAAAAGGTGGCGGTCGTCGGAAGCGGCCCTTCCGGCCTGACCGTGGCAGGTGATCTCATCCTTAAAGGACACGATGTGACCATCTTCGAGGCCCTTCATAAGCCCGGGGGCGTCCTCGTCTACGGAATCCCCGAATTCAGGCTGCCCAAGGAGATCGTCTTCTCCGAGGTCAATTTTCTGGAAAGGCTGGGAGTCAATCTGGAGTGCGACAAGGTAGTGGGAAGGACAGTGGAGATAGACGAGCTTTTTGAACAGGGCTTTGATGCTGTGTATCTGGGTGTGGGGGCGGGTCTCCCCAGATTCTTAAATATCCCGGGAGAAAATCTTATCGGCATATACTCGGCAAATGAGTATCTGACCAGGTCCAACCTTATGAAGGCCTATCTGTTTCCTGAATACGACACGCCCATTGCCAAGGGCAAGAATGTTGCTGTGTTCGGAGCAGGAAATGTCGCTATGGACTCCGCTCGAACAGCCATGCGTCTGGGTGCGGACACCGTTCGTATTATTTACCGCCGGTCCAGGGACGAGATGCCGGCTAGGGCGGCGGAAATCCATCATGCGGAAGAGGAAGGTATTGAGTTTCGCCTGCTAACAAATCCCACCCGTTTTCTGGGTGACGAAAAGGGCCGGGTTATCGGCATGGAGTGCATCAACATGGAACTGGGCGAGCCGGATGAGTCCGGACGGCGACGTCCAGTGCCTGTCGAAGGTTCCAAATTCAAACTGGAATGTGATCTGGCAGTGATCGCGGTGGGCTCAGGCGCAAATCCGCTCTTGACCCAATCCACGGAAGGTCTGAAACTAAACAAATGGGGGTATATTATTGCTGATCCTGAAACTGGGAAAACCACCAGAAAAGGGGTGTGGTCAGGCGGAGACATCGTCACAGGCTCGGCTACCGTGATATTGGCTATGGGAGCAGGCAGGATAGCCTCCGATTCAATCCATAAATACCTTACCCTTGGATGGTAAAGGGCCGGAGGTATTTAAAATCCCCGCACTTATAAAAATCTTGATAATCTTCGGTCTTGTCCTGACCCTTAACCGGCTCAGGGTGCACCTGTCCCTTGCCCTATTGACCGGATCTCTTATCCTCGGCTTGTGGATGGGGCTGGGTCCTTCCAGCCTAGTCACAAGTTCCATAAAAAGCATCACCAGCCTGCAAACCATAAGCCTGCTCCTGATCGTCGCCCTGATAATGACTATGAGCAGAATAATGGAAAAAAGCGGGCACATGAATCGATTGGTTAAAAGTTTTTCCTCTATTTCCAAAGATATACGCACCGTGGGGCCGGTTATGTCGGCCCTCATCGGGTTGCTGCCTATGCCGGGCGGTGCCCTTTTCTCGGCACCTATGGTGGAGACAGCCCTGTCCAAAAGCCCGGCCACCGTTGAGCAGAAGACAGCTGTAAATTACTGGTTCCGGCATATATGGGAATACTGGTGGCCTCTTTATCCCGGGGTAATAATGGCGGTAGCCCTGCTGGAAGTGGACACATGGCGCTATATGGTCATAATGGCGCCTATGACCCTGGTATCCGTCCTGGCGGGTATCTTTTTTATCCTCAGACCTATCAAGAAGACCGGACAGCATCATCAAGGCAGCGTCTCCTGGTCAGGCATAAGGAATTTCGTCTGGGAAATGATCCCTATCCTCATAGTCATTCTTTTTATCATAGCCCTCACAGCCATAACAGGCGTTCTCGGCCTTTTGGGCTTCAGCATTGAGATCCCTTCCCTCCTGTCAATCCCGCCCGGCCTTGTAATCTCCATAATCTGGGTATCCTACGTCAATCACACCCCTCTCTCTGAAGTCGGATCCGCGATCTGGACCAAAGATAATCTGATCATGCTCTTTTTGATCGTAGCCATTATGGTCTTCAAAGGGGTCCTGGAGGATAGCAACGCAGTTATTAGTATCCGCAATGAACTCATCGCATACAGGATACCCATGGTATTTCTCATCCTTATAATGCCCTTCCTCTCCGGCCTGGTCCTGGGCATTGCCATCGGTTTTGTAGGGGCATCCTTTCCCTTGATAATCCCCCTTTTCCAGACCACGGACCTCCTGGACTATCTCTCATACGCCCTGATCGCCTATACCTTCGGCTACATGGGAATGATGCTTTCACCGGTACATCTCTGTTTTCTGGTAACCAAGGACTATTTTAAGGCCGGTTTCATGGGCACCTACAGACATATTGTCACGCCGGCCCTGGCGGTAATGGCCGTGTCCGGTATCCTTTTTCTTATCACCCGTATTCTTTACTTTGGCAACCATTAGTGCTAAATTACAATTAACTACTCAGGTATTTAGACTGAAGGCAGAAGGCTTTTAGGTTTAAATCATGCGTGATCATATAACTTCTGGTATTTTAGATGGCTGAAAAACCAACAGCCTGCAGCCTAAACAACCTGATCAATGATACTTATGCTCAAGATCATATTAAGGTGGAAGACATGACAAAGAAAGCGGAATTGATTATCGACGGAAAGACTCATAACTTGCCCTTGATTACGGGAACGGAAGGTGAAACCGCAATTGATATATCCCGGTTACGACAGAACACAGGTCTTATTGCATACGATCCGGGTTATGCCAATACCGGGACCTGCAAGAGTTCCATCACCTTCATGGACGGTGAAAAGGGTGCGCTCCGATACAGGGGGATACCAATAGAGCAACTGGCTGAGCATTCCTCATTTGTGGAGACCGCGTTTCTTCTGATTAACGGTAACCTCCCCACCAAGGAAGAATTAACGCGTTTTTCAATATTGTTAAACGACCACTGCCTTGTCCATGAGGACATGAGGCATTTTTTTGCCAATTACCCCAGGGGGTCCCATCCTATGGGGATATTGTCCTCCATGGTTAACGCCCTGAGGGCCTTTTATCCGGAGATCCCCGAACGATCAGAGGAAGAGGAAATAAATATGACCGTCACCCGGCTCCTTTCCAAGGTGAGAACCCTGGCTGCCATGTCATACAAGATCTCCAGGGGTCACAGGGTAGTATACCCGAGACCGGAATTCACTTACGCGGCCAATTTCCTTAACATGATGTTCGATAGCCCTGTACGGCCGTACCAGCTTGATCCTGATTTCGCGCGTGCGCTTAATGTGTTCTGGATCCTCCACGCGGACCACGAACAGAATTGTTCCACAGCCGCCGTCCGCCTGGTGGGGAGTGCGAGGGTTAATCTCTACGCAGCCATTTCAGCGGGCATTTGTGCCCTGTGGGGCCCGTTGCATGGAGGGGCCAATCAGGCCGTTATTGAGATGCTCACCGAGATATATGAAAATGGTGGAGACATTAAACCTTATATAGAAAAGGCAAAGGATAAGAATGATCCCTTCAGATTAATGGGTTTCGGGCACAGGGTCTATAAAACATATGATCCAAGGGCCATTATCATGAAGAAATGGTGTAACACTATACTGGAAAAGCTGGATATCCATGACCCCCTTCTGGATATTGCCGTGGAACTGGAAGAAGCGGCCAAAAAAGACTCTTATTTCATTGATCTTCACCTGTATCCCAATGTGGATTTTTACTCGGGGATCGTCCTCAAGGCCCTTGGAATCCCACTCAATATGTTTACGGTAATGTTCGCCATCGGGCGCCTGCCCGGCTGGATAAGCCAGTGGAAAGAGAGCATAGAAGACCCCGGTTGGAAACTCCATCGGCCGAGACAGCTCTACACCGGGCTTAAAGAATGGGACTACATCCCGATTGAAAAAAGATGATTTGTTAAGCCTTTCCCGGCACGCTAAGTCCTACGATTCATAAATTATATGACGAATTTATTCCCTCAGGACTTAGTGCTGAGTGAGTAATTTAAATGTTTGATATAATCAAAATACGTGACCGTATTTGCGAATCGAAACGCTAAGGGATCCCTTGTTACAAAATCCCGGTCTTAAACAGTTCTTTGAAAGGAGAATACATGGGCAAAAACAATGTGATCTTTCTGGAATTAATAGAGTGGTTTGATGAAACAGGAAAGGAACTGGTCCACAGGATCCCGGAAAAAGGTTCGGGCGAGATAAAACTCGGAGCCCAGCTTATCGTAAGGGACAGCCAAGCCGCTGTACTGTTTTATAAGGGGAAGGCGGGAGACCCCTTTGCCCCAGGCCGCCATACCCTGAAAACCGCCAATATACCAGTACTTACCAAGCTTCTGTCCATACCCTGGGCTATGAACAGTCCGCTCCGGGCCGAGGTTTACCTGGCTAACATGAAGGTCTTCCCCAACCTTAAGTGGGGAACCCGGGACCCGGTGGCCTTCAAAGACTCGGAACTTGGGCTTATCCGTTTGAGGGCCCACGGTGTTTTTAATATACAGGTCGTACAGCCTGTACTCTTTATAAACAGCCTGGTTGGTACAATGGGTATGTTCACCACCAAGGAGATCGAGGATTATCTAAAGCGAGTTATTGTCTCCCGCTTCAATGACCACCTTGGTGAACATCTGGACAGCATCCTGAATCTCCCCGGGCAGTATGATGATTTGTCAGAGGGTTTACAGAAACGTTTGCAGGATGATTTCAGACGCTTCGGACTAGGCCTGAATCATCTTTACATCTCGTCTATCACTCCCCCTGCGGAGGTCCAAAAGGCCATTGACGACCAGAGCCGCTTAAGCGTTATCAAGGACTTGGACAAGCTGGTCAAGATGAAGGCGGCCATGGCCATGGAAAAGGCCTCTGAGTCAACGGGAGAAGCCGGGGCAGGCCTGGGTATGGGCATGGGCTTTATGATGCCCGCCATGTTCGCCGAAACATTTAAACCCGGGACCGGAAACGTTCCTCCTCCGCCGCAGGATATCAAATGCCCTGACTGCGGGAACTCGATCCCAAGGGAATCAAAATTCTGTCCCCATTGCGGTCATCAACAAGTGGTCTTCGACCAATGCGTAACCTGCGGCAAAAACCTGCCGCCAAATGCCAAATTTTGTCCCAGGTGCGGTCATGCCGCGGACGAAAAGCCTGCACCTGTATTCTGTCCCAAATGTAAGGCCGAGAACCTTCCGGGAGCATGCTTCTGCAATCAATGCGGGGAGAAGATAGTCTAGAATGGGATTTACTGTCGAGCAGGAATGTCCCCAATGCGGAGCCCCCCTTCAATTTGATGAAACAGATCATCTGATTCACTGTCCTTACTGCGATGTAAACAGCTTTCTGTTCACTCCGGACTATATTCGTTATGTCTTGCCCCAAAAGGCTTCCGGCAAGGACATTATCTATGTGCCCTATCTCCGTTTCAAGGGGGCTGTCTATTATTGCAGGGGATCCACTACGGGTTACCGTGTTGTCGATATCACCCATATCGGCCTGAAGCTCCACAACATGCCTCTTTCTCTCGGACTCAGGCCCCAGGCCATGAAAATGAGGTTTGTAACCCCTGACATAAAAGGGACGTTTTTGAGGTTTTCCCTTAAGGCATCCGAAATCCTGGCCAGGGCGAGTAAGTTGTCCACAGGAACAACCAATGAACAGATACTCCACAGGGCATTTATAGGAGAGACCATGAGTTTGATATATCTCCCGCTGTATATGGAAGGTGACAAACTCTTTGACGGCGTGGTGAACAGGCTGGTTGCCAACCTTAAGCCCGAAGCACAGGTAGGCATTGAATCCGCTATCATAAAGAATCCAAGGTGGCGGATCAGGTTTATTCCTACCCTGTGTCCCCGTTGCGGATGGACCCTGAAAGGCGAAATGGACAGTGTTGTTCTTACATGTGATAACTGCCGGACTTTATGGGAAGCCCGGGAAGGCAGGTTCGTACAGGTAAGTCATTCACTTGTCCTGGGTAAGGATTCAAACACCTTTTATCTCCCTTTCTGGAAGATGCGCGCCGACACCAAAGGCCTAAACATAAAAACCTTTTCGGATTTTATAAGGCTTACCAATCAGCCCCGCCCAGTAAATGATGAGACAGGAGAGGAGGAGATGAATTACTGGAGTCCCGCCTTCAAAATCAGGCCGAAACTCTTTTTAAACCTGTCAAGACAGTTCACTATATCCCAACCCAGATTCCGGGAGGAGGAGGAACTGCCGGATAAAAACATCCATCCGGTTACACTTCCCCTTACAGAGGCTGTCCAGGCATTGAAAATCATACTTGCCAGCTCCACTGTATATAAAAAGAACGTATTCCCTTACCTCCCCCGCCTCAGCTTTAAAATAAAGGACTCAACCCTTGTCTATCTGCCTTTTACAGAAACCGGCCATGATATGATTCAGCAGGACACGGGAATCAGTGTCAGCAAACAGGGACTTGGCTTAGGGAGGAAATTATGAAACATGCGAGAAAGGGGTCAAGGATTCAAGGGTCCAAGGTGTGGAGGTTTCTCCTTCCAACATTCTTGCCGCTTAATATAGAACTACATAAAGCAAACAGGGCAAAAGATGGGGAAATCATTAAATAGCATAATCATTAGGTGTATGATCCATACATGTTCATAACAAAAAAGAGACTAGACAAACTATATAATTTTTATAACCACAGGAAATTCGTCCATCCCGATCCGCTGGAATTCCTCTATTCTTATCCGGTTCCGCTCCAAATGGAACTGGTAGGACTTATCGCGTCATCCCTGGCCTACGGGAGAGTATCACAGATATTAAAAAGCGTATCATCCATCCTTGAAAAGATGTATCCTTCACCCCGGGCCTTTCTCCTGAACTCCTCCCGCAAAGACCTGTTGGCCTGTTTCTCCGGTTTCAGACACCGATTCACTACCGGAGAGGAAATGGCTTATATGCTCCTGGCTGCGAAACATGTAATTGAAAAACACGGCTCTCTATACGCTTGTTTCATGGCAGGTTATAATAATGATGACACATTGCTTCCCGCCCTTTCAGCCTTTGTTAAGAAACTCAGAAATGCCGCGGCCATAACGAAAAACAGCCTCTTGCCTTCCCCCGATACCGGAAGTGCCTGCAAAAGGCTCAATCTCTTCCTGCGCTGGATGGTGCGTAAGGACAGGGTTGATCCGGGAGGATGGAGAGGCATTCCGCGATCCGGTCTTATAATACCCCTTGACATCCATATGCACAAAATCTGTGTTGAGCTAAATATGACCTGCCGGAAAAACGCGGATATGCTTACTGCAATTGAAATAACAAAGGCCTTCAGGAGGATGGACCCGGAAGACCCGGTTCGATATGACTTCGCCCTTACCCGCCTGGGGATAAGAAAGGATGCGGATCTGAAGTCCTTTTTCCCTCCCTCCCGTATGTCTTAAATCTTTTAACCTCTTGCCTCTAAGAATCGTAAGATCTCATCACAGAGGGTTGTGGCAGGACGTCCTTCCTTCCCTCTTATTATCTTTACATCAGGCCCCGGAGGAGCCCATTGCTCCGGGGAACTTTTCTTGAACAGGGCAATGACAGGTGTTCCCATCATGGCTGCCAGGTGAGTGATTCCACTGTCATGGCCAATATAAACTCCCGCCTTCCTCAGGAGGGTCACAAGTTTATCCTTTTCAATGCAGAATGCCAATTCCACAACCCTTTCATCGATTTGATCTTTGAAAAAGAACCGAAGATCCTCTTCCGCAGGGCCTAAGACAATTACTATCCTCTTCTTCCTGCCTTTATAGCTTCTTTTTAACCGGCCTATCAATTCAAGCCATAAAACAGGGGGGTAATTCTTATCCACTGACCCTGAGCCAGGGTGAAGAACGATCCTATCCTCTCTTTTGAGCGAGGCACGTACTGCCATAACAGGATGTTCTAAAGAATCTTCAAAGGATCGCCGGGCATCTACCGGGAGCCCCGCAGCCTCTAGGCACTGGCCCATATATAAAGCCATATGAATATCCTTGTTATCAATAGGGAAAACCGGGAATACATTGATAGAGGCCTCCGGGAACCAGGCCTTAAGGTTTTTCGTGATTGTTCCCTCTGTATCCTCGACAAATGCCACCACATTATCCGGTTCGGGAAAGAGCAAACCTGTATGCTTCTCCGGCCCCTTCATGAAAAGTCCGTGCCATCCCGAGCCTTCAATATCCATACAATAATCAACATAAGGCTTCAGATAATCGATACCGGGAGACCTACCTATAAGCACTGTCTCGGCCTTTTTACAGAGATGGGAAATAGCCGGCATCAACATCAATGTATCACCCAGCGCCCCTGCCCGTATGATAAGAACTCTCAATTCCGAAACCCCCTTCTATCCCTTTAATATCCCCACTGTACCCGCTGACCCAGGATGGATGTCACGCCCGTCACCTTATTCTGCATTACCAATTAGCACAAAGGAGCTTTGCCTGTCCCTGTAAAGGGATGGATAATCCCTTGATGTTGGATCAGGATCTAATATAGATTTCGACTCAAGGCTTGTTTTATGCTAAAATGAATCCTTAAAAACACTGGTTCACCCGGTTAATGAGCACGCTAGTTAATGACATCTACATGTTCTGCGCTATATGGGTCATGCGGTTCTCTTTTACGCGGCGAACTCGTTTATGTGCTATGACTCCGCAAAATACCAAACGAGGCGGGCGGATGAACCAAACAATATCGTGACCGGATAAAGGCATCGCTGATATCCGGTCACGCCGGTTCTTTTCAAGACGACATCTATAGTATTCCGTGGACGTGGGTGGAATTCTTTTTGAGATGTCGTCTTTCCAAGAACAGCCGTGGCCTCAGGTCAGGATGGTTTTTGAAATAATATCTAAATATTTTGCGCTATATGGCCCATGGGTTTCTCTTTTAAGCGGCGAACTCGTTTATGTGCAATGACCCTGCACAAGACAAGATGAGGCGGGCGGGTAGCCTTTTCCGGACTTGGCTGGACTCAAGAATCTTCTATTATCTCATAAGTATTCCGCCCGCCTGGGTGGCACCTTACGTAATTCGCATGCTGTTAATGTTTTCGGCGCTTAAAAGAGAGCCCCATGGGCCATTAAGGTACTTATTAACCGGATGAACCAAAAACCTTCACAAATATTATGCCTAGGCGTGATGCGATGTAGTTTATTCGCCTTCGCCAGAATACCCTGCGGCTTGCCGCAGGGCTGAATGGCAAGGTGAACCACGGCGAAGCTCGTAAGAGCGAAGCCGGGTAGGCTATGGCGGAATTCCGCTTGATACCCCACCGCTTGCGGTGGGGAGCTTCATTACAAATCACAGATTCCATGCAAGGAAACAAGGAGTGACAACTTATGGGTAAAAAAATAGTGAAAGTGTTGATAAAGTATTTTTTTAACGGCCTGCTATTCTTAATCCCTATCATCCTTACTATAGTGATTATCAGTAAAATCCTTACAGCCTGGGATAAAACAGCAGGAAAGATATTTTTCTCTGAAATACCCGGGGTTCCTTTAGTAATAAGTATCGCGGTCATAATCCTTATCGGTTATATGGCCTCCTGGTGGTTGAGTATAAAGCTGCTGGGCTACATAGACCGAATATTCAATAAAGTTCCTTTTGTCCAGTTCATTTATGGCATCATTAAAGACACATTAACCAGTCTGTTAGGTGAAAAGAGGGCGTTCAGTAAAGTCGCGGTTATTAAGGTCCCTGGCACAAATATTAAAGTGCTGGGATTCGTAACCTCGGACGAGCTATCCAATATAGGATTTAAGGATCATGTGGCCGTTTATGTCATGCAGTCGATGCAATGGGCAGGCAACACCCTCCTAGTGCCGAAACAGGAGGTGGAAATCATTGATGGAGTAAGGATTGAAGAAGTAATGAAATTCATTGTCTCGGCAGGTGTGGTCTCATCAACCAGGAACAATGTTGTCCCTTAAATATAACTTAATCATCTCCCTTTGCCATGCTTTCCAGTTTCGCTGTCTGGTCCCTGTACCCCAATACCACGACGGTATCGCCGTTATCTATGCGTTCCATGGCTGAAGGGTTGTATGTATAGAACTGATGACCGTGTTTTCTTATGGCGATTATGTTTAACCCGCACTTTTTCGGAAGTTCTATCTCTTTTAAGGAACGCCCGCAAAGCCAGGAATTATGCGAGACGATTACCTCCGAAACCAGCAGCTTTGTATCAACATCATGCAGGAGCTCGTCAAGAAACTCGGTGGCATTAGGCCGCACTATTTCCGAGACAAGCCGGAGACCGCCCAGGAGGTTGGGTGAAACCACGGAATTTGCGCCGCCTTTGAACAGCTTATTGCCGATGTTGTACACATCGGAGGTACGAGCTACAATCCTGATCCGCGGGTTGAGTTGACGGGCGGCCATGGTTATATAGAGATTATCCTTTTCACTGGACAGCACCGGAAAAATCCCATAGGCCTCTTTGATACGTGCCTGTTCAAGCACATCATCATCCGTGGCATTACCCGGCATACAGTTAATACTAGGCCACTTGGCTTTTGCCTTCTCTATAGCTTCTTCCGAACTATCAATCACCAGATAATCATGGAATGAATGGCCGCCCTTTTCGTGCGAGGATTCCAGCACTTCAATAATCTGCATCGCGGTTGCTCCAAGCCCGCAAATGATAATATGATCTTTCAATTCATTGTCCCTTTTAAACACTGAAAACACTTATCTACCTTCCGCAAGTTTTCGTAATGTAAAGATCTTTTCCATTGCACCCATGAAAATAAGTACATCGTCAGGTTCAATCTTTTCTTCAGGACCCGGATTGGCAATAAATCCGCCGGAGCCGCCTTTTCTTACGGCAACAACAAGAAGGCCGGTTCTGTCAGGTATCCGCGCTTCTCTAATGGTTGTCCCGGCCAGATCGGAACCGGGTGAAACCATGACCTCTTCAACCCGGATAACGGCTCGTTCATCGTTAAGCATCCGGTCCAGGAATGTGGTCACCGAAGGTCTGAACATCTCGGAAACCATCCTCCGGCTGCTTATGCGCTCAGGGGAAATTACACTGTCCGCACCCGCGCTTCTCATTTTCGGTCCCATCTTCATTAAATGCTCTGCCTTTGCAGCTATCCTGAATCTTTTGCCTGACAATTTCCTCTTCTGGGCTGTGGCCATAACAATAAAAAGGTTGTCTTTTTCGTCGGGTAGCACCGCTATTATGCCGGAGGCATTCTCAAGTCCGGCCTGTTCAAACACATCATCCTGGGTCGCGTCACCATGGATATACAGGAGATCATTAAATTCCTGCCGTATTTCACGAATGCGTTCCTCTACTTTTTCTATAATGACAAATGGACGTAATGTCTTTCTTAATTCCTGCGTTATGTAATACCCGGCCCTTCCTGCCCCGCATATAATATAATGGCCTCTAAGGGAAGATATGAGCTTGTGCATCCTCCTCTCATTCCTCCTGCGTACAAGATCACCGGAAACTATGTATTCCGTCATGACACTAAGCACATAAAGAACAGCTCCCATCCCCACCAGGATTATAATGATGGCAAACGTCTTAATGACATAGGGATTTCCGCCCGGAGGCATATTGACATGGGGAGTAAAATCGCCGTAACCCACGGTGGTCATAGTAATGACGGTCATATAAAGGGAATCCATCAGGGTGAGATTATCAAGAAGCAGATAGAAACCTATGGTCCCTATGGCGAAAACCAGCAGGATAAGGACCAACGCTGTGGCAACCCTTTTACGAATTATTGTTTCCATGAACACCTTTTATAGGGAGTAATTAATGTGTCCTATCGCCCGAACCTGGGGACATTCGGCGATGAGATATCCGTTTCTAGTTCTGATAATATGATAGGGGTATCAAAACATCAATAGGTTTCTAAACAGCTGTTAATCCCACAGGATGCATGCACAGATAAGCATTTGAAGATATACCGGGATTGCCAGGGCATAAGAATACTATTGAAATGGGATCCATGTCATGACATTCATAAATAAATGCATATATTATTAACATACTATAGAAATTCTATTACCAGGGTTGTTGAGCAATTCTTAACAAATGATTGTACAGATATACGAGATACAGGACCCGCGGGAGGCGGAAAACTGCATTGAAGCGGGGGTTGACCGGATTGGGAGCGTGATTCTCTCGGAGAGAGACTGGCGATTGCCCGATCTCAGGGACACTGTGCGGGTTTCAGACGGAACCGGCGTGCATAACTGTATCATTCCGCTCTTCCGGGATGTGGACAAGATTTCCTCGGCCCTGGACTATTACATGCCGGACTTCATCCATCTCTGTGAGAGCCTGACCAACGAACAGGGAGACCCAAAGGACCTTGAGATCTATATCGAGGCGCAACGGAAGATAAAAGAGCGTTTCCCGGAGATAGGAATAATACGTTCAATGCCAATCCCCGGGGAAGGCGTTGAGGTGGAATTACCGACCATTGAAATAGCCCGGAATTTTGAGCCGGTAACCGATCAGTTTCTTACGGACACCTGGCTTGGAAAAGAACCGGTTGAGGGCTTTATAGGCCTGACAGGGAAGACCTGCGACCGGAAGATTGCCAGGGAGCTGGTCATCAGGAGCAATCTCCCGGTTATTTTGGCAGGGGGTCTCTCCCCTGAGAATGTCTATGACGCGCTCATGGCTATCCGGCCTGCAGGCGCGGATAGCTGTACCCTGACCAACAGGCTGGACAATAGAGATCTACCGATCCGGTTTCAAAAGGATTTCGCCAAGGTAGAAGAGTTTGTAAAAGAAACAAGGAGGGCGGAAGACATGGTTACAGATAAGAAAGAACAACTAAAAATAGAGATTGAGGAGCTCAAGACATTGCTTGCCGACCGGAGGGAGGCACTTCCGGCCCATTCAGTACAACCTCACCAGCTCCAGGCCATTGAAGATCTCGAGGATAAAATAACCGCGAAAGAAAAAGATCTTGAGCGATTAAAACAGGATCTGTCATCACATAGTTATTGACTCTTTTCTATTTTATGTGTATAGATAGATACTCGCTAATTGGTTTTTTCCTTTATTACCCCTGTTTCAGCTCATTCACTCCAGGTAAAACCCAAAGCAACCGCTGAATCGTTTTAGTAATCAGGAGGCAATGTTAGTTATGAATGATTTTTTAGAAAAAGGACCCAAAAATCCTCTTAAGATACAAGATAATACCTTCAGGGACGGTCACCAGTCCCTCCTGGCAACGAGGATGAGGACCGAGGATATGCTCCCTATCGCGGGAAAGATGGACAGCGTCGGTTTCTGGGCCATGGAAGTATGGGGCGGAGCCACCTTTGACACCATGCATCGTTTTCTGGCGGAAGATCCCTTTGAACGCATCAGGGCGCTTAAAAAACATATCAAAAAGACACCTTTATCAATGTTACTGAGAGGCCAGAATCTTGTAGGATATCGAAACTATGCCGATGATGTGGCAAGGTTGTTCGTGGACAAGGCCTGTGAAACCGGTATAGATGTCTTTCGCGTGTTTGATGCCTTGAATGACTTTCGGAATTTCAAGACAGTAGTGGAAAGGATCAAGGCAAACGGGAAACACTTTCAGGGCGCTATCTGCTATAGCATAAGCCTTACTGAAGGGCGTATGGGCGGAGATGTGTTCAACCTTGAATACTATCTGGGAAAGGCCAGAGAGATCCAGGATATGGGAGCAGACACCCTCTGCCTAAAGGATATGGCCGGTATCATGGCGCCATTTGATGTCGCCAGACTCATAACCGAGCTTAAGAAGGAGATTACCATCCCTATTCACCTGCATACCCACTACACCAGCGGCATGGCCTCCATGATATATATTGAGGCAATTAAAGCGGGTGTGGATATTGTTGATACATGCCTGGCCCCCTTTGCCTTGAGGACATCCCAGCCCGCCGTGGAACCCATTGTGGTAACCCTGAAGGGCACCACCAGGGATACGGGGTTCGATCTCAATCTTCTTCTGGAACTGGGCGATTATATAGAGACCATTGCGCCCAAATACAGGGACTACCTTGCAAAACACCGGATGTCCGTTATTGACACGGGTGTTCTTGCCCACCAGGTCCCGGGGGGAATGATCTCCAATCTGGTCAGCCAGCTTAAGGAAGCCAACGCACTCGATAGGATACAGGAGGTTTATGAAGAAATAGCCGTTACCCGCAGGGAACTGGGGATGCCTCCCCTGGTAACACCTACCAGTCAGATCGTGGGCGTCCAGGCTGTTTTAAACGTCCTCTTCGGGAGGTACAAGATGGTGACGAATGAGGTAAAGGACCTTGCCTACGGCCTGTACGGGAAGACACCCGTGCCTATAGATCCGGAAATCCAGAAAACCGTCCTGAAAAACTACAAGAGGGGCAAGACTCCCATAACAGGCAGGGCCGCAGATTACCTTGAACCGGAACTGGAAAAGGCCAGGGAAAAGGCGGGCGATCTGGTTAAAGACGACTTTGATCTCCTTGTATTCGCCCTCTACCCTACCACGGGTGAGAAATTCCTGAAGTGGAAATACGGGCTGGAAGAGAGGCCGCCTGAAACAAAACCCAAGACCCTGGATGACATTCGTAAAGAGGACGAGGCAATGGCGGCGGCTATTGAACAGGTATGCAAGGTTTCTTTCTAATCTTTAAGGGGGTCCGGTCATGGCAAAAAAGGTGACTGTTGTAGGTGCGGGAAACGTGGGAGCCACAGCCGCTATGCGGATTGCTGAGAAGGAACTGGCCCATGTTGTACTTATCGATGTCATTGAAGACGTGGCTGCAGGAAAGGCCCTTGATCTTACAGAGGCCGCCCCTTTTGGCAAATACGATTCAAACATAACAGGTTTTACCAATAACTATAGCGCGGCAGAGGGCTCTGATCTGGTCATAGTAACCGCGGGCATTGCCAGAAGGCCTGGCATGAGTCGTGACGACCTCCTGTCCACCAATATGGGCATCATGAGATTGGTGATAAAAGAGATAGCCGCAGTTGCCCCCCATACCATATTGATAATCGTCAGCAATCCCCTGGATGCCATGTGCCATGTGGCCCTGGAGACCAGTGGCTTCCCCAAAGAAAGGGTAATGGGCATGGCTGGCATCCTGGACTCGGTCCGTTTCCGCTCCTTCATTGCCATGGAGCTCGATGTCTCCGTGGATAACGTGCAGGCCCTTGTCCTGGGCGGGCATGGAGATACCATGGTCCCCATCCCCAGATACTCCACAGTAGCCGGCATCCCGGTCACCGACTTGATAAGTCCGGAAAGGATCTCCGCCATAGTGGAAAGGACACGTAACGGAGGGGCGGAGATAGTAGGGCTCCTCAAGACAGGAAGCGCGTATTACGCCCCGGCCTATGCCGTTGTAAAGATGGCCGAGGCCGTCCTGAAGAACAAGAGGAAGATACTCCCCTGTACCGTATATCTGGAGGGTGAATACGGTATCAAAAACCTCTTTATAGGGGTACCGGTCAAGCTCGGCGAAAACGGTGTGGAAGAGATTATCCAGGTCGGTCTTACGGATGAAGAAACCAGGGCCCTGCACGCCTCTGCCGCCGTTGTCCAGGTGCTGGTGGATGACATGAAAAGGCTGGGGTAGGATCCGGAATCTCTAATTTGACACACCCTCCTCATTCTCCTATACTTCCACCATTGATAATGAAAAAACCGGGAGCTTCCCAGACATACTGCACACATTTTTTACCCTATGAATAAAGGAGGACAGGATGGACATAAAGGTCATTGGAGTAATCGGCGCTGGACAGATGGGCAACGGGATCGCGCAGGTGGCCGCCATGAGCGGTCTGGATGTAATCATGAACGATATCGCAACGGAATTCGTCGAAAAGGGCCTTGGAACTATTAAGAAGAACGTCGACCGCAGCGTGGAAAAGGGAAAGATGTCCAAAGAGGACCGGGATGCCTCCGTCGGCCGGATAAAAGGGAGTGTTGATTTAGGAGATATGGCATCTGCCGATTTTGTGGTAGAGGCAGCAACAGAGAGGGAAGATTTGAAGTTTCAAATATTCAAAGACCTGGACACTATCTGCCGCCAAGAAGCAATCATTTCAACCAATACATCTTCTATCCCTATCGGACGTATAGCCGCACAGACCAAAAGGCCGGAGAATATCATAGGAATGCACTTCATGAATCCCGTGCCGGTCATGCAATTGGTGGAGGTGATCAGAGGGCTGGCTACTTCCGATGAGACCTTTAACACTACATGGGAATTGGCTGAAACATTCGGTAAAACCCCGGCACTCGCAAGCGATTACCCCGGTTTCATAGCAAACCGGATACTGATCCCCATGATAAATGAGGCGATCTATTGCCTGTATCATGGCGTGGGCACAAAGGAAGATATCGATACCGTCATGAAACTGGGGGCCAATCACCCCATGGGCCCTCTTTCCCTGGCGGATCTGATCGGACTGGACACATGCCTGGCAATCATGGAGACCCTTTATGACGGCTTCAAGGACTCCAAATACCGTCCATGCCCCCTTTTGAGGAAATATGTTGAAACAGGATGGTTGGGGAGAAAGACCGGCCGCGGTTTTTATGTGTATACTTAAATGTCTCGGCATGTCTACAAATTGAGAATCAAGAAAACTAAAAGGTGTGAATGTTTGCCTAATTCATGGAATAATGGAATGATGGAGTATATGTAACCATGAAGCCGGTTAGGCATCTTTCCACAACCCATTATTCCGGTCTTTTCTCATTCCAATTGCATCGTGAAACAGAGCCAGGTTCGGTTCATTCATCGGGTCATTATGACCGGTTCATCCGGTTAATGATCACGTAAAGAAGTAAAGGATTAAACTTTATTATAAGTACCTTAATGGCCCATGGGGCTCTCTTTTACGCAGCGAAAATATTAACAGCATGGTAATTACCTAAGGTGCCACCCAGGCGGGCGGAATAATTATGAGATAATACAAAATTATCGAGTCCGGCCAAGTTTGGCAAAGCCTACCCGCCCGCCTCGTTTGGTTTTTTGCAGGGTCATTGCACATAAACGAGTTCGCCGCTTCAAACAGAACCCCATGGCCCATATACCCTAAAATATTTAGATATCATTTCAAAAAGCATGATGACCTGAGGTCACGGCTGTTCTTGGAAAGACGAAATATAAGTAAGGGTTCAAGGGGTCCAGGATTCGAGGGGTCAAGTTTCGGCCTTTTTTTCTTGAATTCCTCACTGCATCCCCCGAATCCTTGTCGAAGACCCCGATCTTTTATCGGGGAATCCTAATATTCGTCGCCTTGAAGAGAACCGCCGTGAGCGAAGGGCTGTCCCTCTTGTTCGTTCCGGATCTCCCGGGCTGCTCATTTCAAGGGGTTACGGCCGTGGGATGCCTACCCCCTCCGCTGTTCCCCTCGGCTTCGCTTCCGCCTTCGTTATAACTTCGGCGGGACAGGCGGAGCCAGGGGGTCCCCCACCCATAACCTCCTGAAATAACAGCGCCCTCCCGATAGTCACTCAAAAAAGGAACAGCCCTTCGCCCTGGTGTCACAGCTCCGGCCTTGCATAAGGTCACAGAACTGTTCTTTTCAAGATGACATCTCAAAAAGAATTCCACCCAAGGCCTGCAGTGGGCTGATTTTCAAGGGTTTGCTCCACCAGAACCCCTGGTAGAATTTGCCGTTGCCACCAGGAAAAGGTTTGCCAAACCCTTGAAAATAAGCTCACGTCCTCCGATTGCTATAGATGTCGTCTTGAAAAGAACAGGTGTGACCCGGAATTAGCGATACCTTTAACCAGCCATGATATTTTTTGGTTCATCCAGGGCCCGCCCGCGTCGTCTTTTTTTGCGCAGTCATTGCACATAAACGAATTCGCCGCTTAAAAGAGAACCCCATGGGTCATATAGCGCAAGATATTTTAGATATCATTAACTAGCGGACTCATTAACCGGATGAACCTTATAATCGCCCTTTGTACTGATGCCTTGGCCTTTTTACCCTGTGCCTTGTAACCCAACTACCTTTATCTTTTTCAATTATTGTAGTACTATTTATTCTGGTATTCTTAGGATATCTTTTCCCATTGAATCCGCGAACCTTTTTGTGTAACAATCCAACTGAGACCTCCTCCTGAAAGCGATGGTCTTTATTCCATTCCCGGATGAGGACAATGAACCTCTATTATGGTACGGGGAGAAAATACTATGAAAAAATCAATTACATTTTTCATCTTTACCGCCCTGTTCCTCCTGGCCCAGTCATGTTATGGGAGCGAAAATATCGCATCGTTGACTTCACAGTCCGATGTTCAGGATGTCCAGCCCGTGCTGGATATCGTGCTGGTCCTGGATAATTCCGGGAGTATGAAAAAAAGTGACCCTGATTCTATTGCCGGCGATGTGGTTGCCGAATTATTGTTAAGTCTCGGAAAGGACTCACGTGTTGGCATGGTCATTTTTGACAGTAAGCCCAGACTCGCGGTCGAGCTTATGCCGACAGATAATATAGTAACCAGGGCCAATATATTGTCCAGGCTGGATGAAGTCGATTATAAAGGTCAGTTTTCAGATACCCCTGCGGCAATCGAAACAGCCATGTATGAACTAAAAAACAACGGGAGAAAAGAGGCCCAAAAGATAATTATTCTTATGACGGACGGATTCCTGGACACAGGGGATAAACAGCAGGACATAGAGGCCTGGAGTTGGTTAAAGGAAGACCTGACAGAGGAAAGCCGGAAGTGTGGCATCAGGATCTTTGGCATAGCCTTCAGTGATATAGCTGATTTCAGCATGTTTCAGATCCTGGCAACAAGGACAGATGGTGAATATTTCAGGGCATATGATAATGGTAACATAAAAGAGATCTTCGAGCGCATTATGGAGGTAATCTCGGAGCCTTCATTACAACAGGCACCTTTAACTTCCAGGGCAACAAGTCCCGAGGAACAACCCCCCCCTGCCACCGGCATAGCACCTCCGGGGCCTTCTGACCGGGCAACGAAGATAAAGGAACCACCTCAAAAAGAAGCAGGCATGGACCGGGATGATATGATTCCATGGCTTAAGGTCCTTGTCGGGGTCTTGGTGCTGTTGGTCATTGTCGCGATTGCTGTTGTTTATTATAAAAGGTCTAAAAATATCGCAAAAAAAGGCAGACAGTTAGAGACACCATCCGGACCTTTTACGCCAAGAGCGGTTCTGATTGACTTAAACAATATCACCGGAACCAATACATTTTCCCTGGATAAACAAATAAACCTGATAGGTCGCGACCCTAATAACGATGTCGTTATACCCAAAACAACAATATCAAGTTTTCATGCCGTGATTGAATACAAGGATGGCTTCTTCTACCTGGAAGACCAAAGGAGCATGAACAAGACCCTCCTGGCAGGCGAGGACCTAAAGCCCCATTTACCAAGGAGACTGAAAAGCGGAGATGAGATCCAGTTTCACGTCTATAGGTTTAAATTCATTATCCCTGATACTATCCCTTCAGGGAAGACCATGATAGATTTTCACGCCCCAACCGAATCCTTTGGGAAGCAGCAAGAGACTACTGTCAAGGAACTCCCGCCACTGCCCCAGGCAATAATGGTTGATGTAGAAAATATAACGGGCAAGAAGACCATACGTCTTAAAAAGGTCATAAATAAGATCGGTCGCGGAGCGGGCAATGATATTGATATATCACAACACAGCGTATCCGGTTTGCATGCCACCATTGAATACAGAAACGGATTCTTTTATCTGGAAGATCAACGAAGCAAGAATAAGACTGCCCTCGGCGGGGTGGAGATCCACCCCCACGTACCAACAAAGCTTAAAAGCGGCGATGAAATCATGTTTGACATCTATAAGTTCATATTTCTTCTGGAATATGAACCTCCCTCAGGGGATACAGGAGAAGGAAAAGGAGGGGAAAGACAAGTTGGTTCTGGCATCAGCTCATAATCCTTATCAAACCTGGTTCCCGAACTATCCTGCCCTAGAGATTTGGCCTCCATACCAGAGGCTGCTAAAAGATATGGGAATTTACAGACCAAGATTTAAGGACGAATAGGACTCGCCCCAAATAACACTGCAATAATCTAGCGGAAATAAGCCCATGTCCCCAAGAATACTATTCATAGTTATATGGGTCATTCTCTATTCATTCGCGCGCACGGATCCGTCCCCGGCAGGTGACGATGATTTTATGCTCGGTATCCAGTTTGAAAATGATTTTTTCGGGGGCGGTACGGACAGGCATTTTACGCATGGAACACGCCTGGAATTCCTTACCAGCCCTATTGGATGGATCACGGAGGGTGCTAACAAGCTGCCCTGGTTTAGCTACAAACAGGAAAAAAATGGTACTGATGACCCCTTGGAAGGACGGGCCAGCATTTCCCTGGGGCAGAATATTTACACCCCCCGGGATATCTTTGCGTCTAAAATCCTGCCCAAGGACAGGCCCTATGCCGGATGGCTTTATTTGGGCTTCGGTCTCGTGGCTACCCAGGGAGATAAACGATATGATAAGGTGCACTTGGAAGTAGGACTTGTAGGACCGGATTCCCTTGCCGAGCATGTACAGACCTTCTGGCATTCCATGCTGGGCCTCCATGTACCGGAAGGATGGGATAATCAACTGAACAATGAACTGGGTGTTGTCCTTTATTACGAGCAGGCAAGGCGTCTTAAAAAGTCTAAAACGCTGTATGGTTTGGAATTCGATATTATCCCCCATTTCGGTGGAAGCCTCGGCAACGTCCTAACCCATGGGGCAGCAGGCCTAATCTTTCGCCTGGGACCTACACTTAGAGACGACTTTGGTCCCCCGCGCATCCGGCCCAGCCTGGCGGGCTCCGTTTATTTCCCTTCTGAAAAGGGCATGAACTGGTATATGTTCGGGGGATTGCAAGGAAGAGTTATCCTCCGTAATATCTTCCTTGACGGCAATACCTTAACAGACAGCCCTTCTGTTGATAAGAGGTATTTGGTGGGCGATATCCAGGGAGGGATTGTCTTACAGTGGAACCGGGTCCAGGTAAGCTATACCCAGATATACCGCACCCGCGAACATAAATATCAACAAAGCGGCGACATCTTTGGTTCCTTTAATATCTCCTGCCAGTTTTGAAAAGTTTACGCAATCATATTGACTGCTTCCTTCGTTCTATCCTCCCCACAATCTTCCAATCCCGGCAAAGAAGAGCTGGAGGGCCTGACACGCAACTCACCCATAAAAAAGCTTGACACCCATTTCCTTCTCTGTTAAGGAACTTCTAGCTCGAATCGGATGTGAATAAACTACATTAAAAAAGTTGTAATATCAGGAGATTAAGTCATAAAATAATAAAACAGGAGGAAGGAAATATGGGTTACAACGTAGTTGTCGATCATGATAAATGCATAGGCTGTGAAGAATGTGTCGAGGTCTGCCCGGTGGATGTCTTTGAGATGCAGGATGACAAATCCGTCCCGGTTAATGCCGAAGAGTGCCTAGGCTGTGAGAGCTGCATAGAGGTATGTGATCAGGAGGCCATAACACTTACTGAAACTTAGGTCCTTTATGATTGATCGACATTACGCCGCGATTTTTTCATGGCGGTGTTTGGTTTTTTTATAAGAAAAGCCGCTTGAGTCTCTGGCTCAAGCGGCTTTTCTATGGAGTAAGCAGATTAATGATAATGGCTTGATTATGAATGGCACTCATTACATCTTCTGTAAGGCGCATCACCCCCTACGTCCCTGTGGCAATTCTTGCAGTTCGTATGAAAGGCTGTTTGAAGCTTTTCTACCTCTCCTTTTGATTCACTGGGATGGTGGCAGGCCTCACATTTTCCTACAGCGTCACCCTCTTTCCACACATTCTCGCCGCCTACATACCGGTGATGACACTCCTTACATTCCAGACCATAGTCTTCACTGTGGGCTCTGTGACTGAATTCTACAGGCCCTTGTCTGTCTCTTTCATAGCCCTTGTTATCAATGACTACAGTATCAGGTACGTCCGCTGCCGTTAAGACACCGACGGCGAGAAAGAATAACCCGACGAAGGCTAATAATATTACCCCTGGCGTCACTTTCTTCATTTTATCAGGTCCCTCCTTTACCAGCCAAGATAGAGTTTTTTCCCTAATGGATAATCAAACAGCTTCGGTAGCTGTTCACACTGGTTACTCTTTATATAGAATAGCGTCAGCATTTGTCAAGGGATTATCTACATTGGTAGTTATCGTGTCGGTTGTTGATTCAAAAGCATGATTAGAGTAGTAATGTGTGCTGAGTATGTGAAAACATATACATTATCCAACCAACTACTGACAACGTACAATGGACATTTGCTGGACAGAGATATGTGCCGAAAATACCTTTGCGTTACTGGATGTTAGCCCGGAGGCAATCTATTTATTATCTGTCTTCCAGAGCCGCGATACCGGGCAAAACCTTACCTTCCAGATACTCAAGTGATGCCCCGCCCCCCGTGGATATATGTGAAATCCTGTCCTGTATGCCGTATTTCATTGCCGCAGCGGCACTGTCCCCCCCTCCTACCACAGATACGGCGGAAGACTCGGCAATGGCCTCAGCAATCTCTCTTGTTCCCCGGGAAAATTGCTCCTTTTCAAATACCCCCATGGGCCCGTTCCAGACAATTGTCTTGGCATTATGCAATTTTTCCCTGAATAACCCTATAGTCTTGGGACCGATATCCGCCCCCAGAAAGCCTTTTTCAATATTGGCGTTTTCTGTGGTTTTTATGTTCTGGGCCGAATTAATATTATCACATATAATATGGTCCACCGGCAATACTAACGCAACACCCGCCGTTTTCCCCTTTTCCAAAACCGCTCCCGCCACCTCCGCGACATCCTTTTCATAAATGGACGAGCCTATATTAACCCCTGTCTGTCTCAAAAAGGTATATGCCATCCCACCGCCAATCAGGATTGTATTCACCTTGGGGAGCATGTTTTCCAGAACCGGGATCTTATCGGAGACCTTGGCGCCACCCAGAACCAGTACAAAAGGCCTTTCCGGAGCACTGTTGATCTTTTCAAAATAAGCTATCTCCTTTTCCACAAGAAGGCCCGCTACAGAAGGCAAATAATGGGTTACTCCCTCGGTGGAGGCATGGGACCTGTGGCATGTACCAAAGGCGTCATTTACAAACAGATCACCAAGCATGGATAATTGCCTGGCAAATTCTTGGTCATTCTCCGTCTCTTCTTTGTGAAAACGCAGATTCTCAAGCAATATAACTTCTCCGGCCGACATCTCATTAACCACCTTCTGGACCTCCGGCCCGATACATGAATCCAGCTTCTTAACGGGTCTATATAACATTTTTTCCAGGCGTCTTCCCACGGTGGTCATCCTCAATTCTTCCCTTATTTCGCCCTTCGGCCTTCCCAGGTGGCTCATAACTATGAGCCTTGCCCCTTTATCTAAGATATACTCGATGGTCGGCAGGACCGCACGTATCCTGCTATCGTCCGCAATACAGCCCTTATCATCCAGGGGAACGTTAAAATCCACTCTCATTAGCACTTTTTTACCTTCTATATCTACATCCCTTATGCTTTTTTTAGACATATCATTTCTCCCCCGACAAAAACAAGTCTACAGCGGTTGCGGTGTTATAACAGGGTCAGTCCCTGAGTAAATCAGTCATTGAAGGATTCTAAAATAATCTTATGATCCACCAGGTAAAAGGCCTTTATTTTGGCTTTGACCTTCTTTTCCTCTCCAAAAACGTTAACAAGCCTTACCTCATTATCCCCTGACTCGAACAAATCAATACCTTCAAGGAGCAATTCTTCCTTTCCATCCTTTAAAATATAGGCTGTTGCTTCACACATGGCTATCCCATCTCCTGGATTAATTTTTTTACCACCTGGTCCACCATATGAGGCAGTGGTTCACCCGTAACTCCTACAATCTCCACATTCTCCTGTGTAAGGGGGATCAATATCTTTTTCGCTTCACAGGAGCATACTGCCTCGCACATATTGGCGGTTACCTCCCCCATCATTGAATCACATATTATTATTGCTATAGGACCCAATATAAAATCCACCCTGGGACATGTCCGGACAATGGCGTTCTCCCCTGTAGCGCCTCTATTGGCGCCTGCCCTCATCATACATGACGTGGCAATCGCGTTTGTCCCTAAGCCCAGGACCCTAAGATCATTGCCGATGTCCTTCCTGAGGGCCTTGATAATCGCGGCCCCTATTCCTCCACCCTGACCATCCATAACCATCACTACCATTGAAGGACTCCTATTAAATTACGTTGCATCCGGACACAGATAAATATATATTCTGATTCATGGTCCCCGAATATGCGTGATATATTCCAAAATATTGCAATAAATCGCAAGGGAATTTATCTATAAAAACTATCATACTTTCCCTGCAAGATCTAATCTTGAAGTACAGGCTCAAGTTTTGTTGAGTATCTAAATGTCCCTTTACCTCATACCTGTAACCTTGGCTTCCTATCTTATCGGTTCCATACCCTTCGGAGTATTGGTAAGTCGGATATTGGCCAACACGGATATAACCAGGAGGGGAAGCGGTAATATAGGAGCAGCCAATGTTGCCAGGGAACTGGGATTAAAATGGGGCCTTGTCACCCTGATGCTGGATCTCTTAAAGGGCTTCGTGCCAATGTGTCTTTTCTATCAATACTCTGACTCCTTCCCCAATTACGGAGTCTTTATCGTGTCTTTGTCTCCCCTCCTTGGTCACCAATTCTCTCTTTTTAGGGGATTTCATGGTGGAAAAGGGGTCTCCACCGCCTTGGGAATATTTCTTGCCATCTCCCCTGTTTCAGCAGGAACGGCCGTATGTGTTTTTATATTGGCAGTATACTTCACCGACTTTGTATCCCTGGGTTCGATAATAGGGGCCTGTTCCATGCCGCTGATACTGTCCTTATTCGGCGGATCAAAATACGTTATCCTTGGCTCTTTGATAATGTGTGCTCTTATATGCATAAAGCACAAAGACAATATATCCAGGCTTCTAAAGGGAAAAGAGAGAAAATGGAGGCAAGGGCGTTCACGTTAGAATCTCAATCAGGCGATCCAATTCCTCGTCAGAATAGAAGTAGATACTTATAAGACCCTTCTTACCGGTCCTTTTGATCACGACCTTTGTTCCCAAGGCCCTTTTTAAACTGTCGGCAAGGGATTGAAAATAATATTCCTGTTCTGATTTCCTGGCCTTTGTCCTTTTTCCCGAACGGTCTTTCTTAATAATGTTTTCGGTCTGCCTGACAGAAAGTCCCTTTTTGATAATCAAATCTCGTAATCTGATCTGATCGCCCTTATTCTTGATACCCGCAAGGACTCGCGCGTGTCCCATGGATAGCCTGAGATCGACAATATCCTGCTGGATCTCTTTGGGAAGAGTTAATAATCTTAGCACATTAGTTATAGAAGACCGTTCCTTTCCTACAATTCTGGCGAGGGCCTCTTGGGTTGTATTGGTATCTTCAAGCCACCGCTTATAGGCAAGGGCCTCCTCCACAGGGTTCAGATCCTTTCTGTGAATATTCTCGACCAGGGCAAGTTCAAGGGATTCAATCGGGGTCGATTCCCTCACAACAACAGGGATCCTTTCTAAACCCGCCTTTTGGGCGGCTCTCCAGCGACGCTCACCCGCTATCAGGCGATAGCCTTTGCCTGCCTTGGTCACAAGCACCGGTGTTAATATACCCTTTTCCTTCACCGATTGGGCAAGTTTAGCAAGATCGGCATCATCAAATCCCTGGCGGGGTTGTAAGGGGTTCGGTTCAATTGACTCGATCGGGCACTGAAAAAACCTTTCCCCTTCCGTCTGTAGTCCATTCGCTTCCGGAATAAGGGCCCCCAGCCCCTTGCCCAATGCCTTTCTTTTCACCATTATCAACCTCCCCTGTTTATAACTTCCTCTGCCAGTTGAACATAACTTTGAGCGCCTTTTGAATTAATGTCATAGAGGACTATGGGTTTCCCATGGCTGGGCGCCTCACTTAACCGCACATTTCGTGGGATCAGGGTTTTAAATACCGTCCCTTTAAAGTGGCTTCTAACCTCTTCTTCCACCTGGGATGACAGGTTGTTGCGGGTATCGAACATGGTCAATAATATCCCGATTATCTTCAAGGAAGGATTAAGGCCTCTCTTGACCGCCTTGAGGGTACTCAACAATTGACTCAACCCCTCCAGGGCATAGTACTCACATTGTAGAGGAACCAACACAAAATCGGCCGCGGTAATGGCGTTTAAAGTCATAAACCCCAGAGACGGGGGACAATCTAAGAATATATAATCATACTTATCGGTTAGGGTTGCAATACTTCTTTTTAGGATATATTCCCTCTCGTTTTCCGTATACATCTCAACTTCTGCGCCGATCAAGGCCCTGGTTGCTCCGATTACGGACAAAGTTGAGATGGGTGTCTCGATTAGGACGTTCTCTTCAGTCTCGGCTCCCAGCATCAGGTCATAGAGGCCCGAATCCAATTCGGATTTGTTTATCCCCAGGCCGGTGGTGGCATTCCCCTGAGGGTCACAGTCAATAAGCAAGGTCTTCTTGCCGGAAACAGCAATGGATGCCGACAGATTTACGGCTGTTGTTGTCTTCCCTACCCCGCCTTTCTGGTTTGAAACAGAGATTATACATCCCATGTCTTTAGTCTGGTCTCCCCACACCTAATTATGCGCACATTTCAGGTCAAAGCAGCATATCCCGGCCTTCCACTGCTGTCAGCCCCACCCTGTTTCCTTGTGATAATCTGATAGCACATTAGACAATTGTTGGAAAGGAAAATAAATGCGGTTCATCCGGTTAATGAGCGCGCCAGTTAATGATATCCAAATATTTTGCGCTATATGGCCCATGGGGCTCTCTTTTAAGCGGCGAACTCGTTTATGTGCAATAACCCTGCACAAAACAAGACGAGGCGGGCGGGTAGCCTTTGCCAAACTTGGCCGGACTCGATAATTTTGTATTATCTCATAATTATTCCGCCCGCCTGGGTGGCACCTTACGTAATCAGCATGCTGTTAATATTTTCGCCGCGTAAAAGAGATCCCCATGGGCCATTAAGGTAGTTATAATGGAGCCCCACGGGTAAACCCGTGGTCTTCTGCGAAAGCGGATAAGATTTAATCTTTTACTTGTCTACGTACTCATTACCCGGATGAAACATAAATGTTTCACGTGGAACATTAATGTGCAGAGGTTTACCGGGATCAATTGGTCTACATGAAAACCCAGGTATATCAACTTGTGGCTTGCAGAATTCTATGGCCTGTGTTAGATCATAAATGATATAACCTTTGGCCATTCCATTCGGTTCCAGCAACCATCTTTTAAATGAGGAGTAGAGAGTTTGTTTTTTAAGGTCAAAACATCGGAAAAGGTCTTGAAGATACTGGAAGGCTTCGATTCGGTCGGCGAGGAGAACTCTTCCATAGACGATGCCCTGGGACGGGTCATAAGCCGAGATATCCCTTCCCCGGAGAATCTCCCGGGCTTTTACAGGTCATCCGTGGACGGCTATGCGGTTAAAGCGGAAGACACATTCGGTGCGACCGAGAGTCTCCCCGCCCTTCTTGACGTATCTGCGGAGGTCACGATGGGAGAAACCCCTGCGGTGGCCTGCGCCTCCGGCAAGGCCGTGAAGATCCCCACAGGAGGCATGCTCCCTGAAGGTGCGGACGGGGTAGTGATGCTGGAGTACTGCCACGAACTGGATAAAAAAACCCTTGAGGTAACCCGTGCCATATCCCCGCTGGAGAATGTGATCCGGCCGGATGACGATTTTAAACAGGGAGGCATCGTCTTTGAAAAGGGCTGTTCCATGAGACCCCAGGATCTGGGCCTGCTGGCGGGCCTTGGTATTATCGATGTCCAGGTATATAAAAGACCTCGGGTCGCGATTATATCCACCGGTGACGAAATTATCCCTATTGATAAAAAACCCGTGGCTGGACAGGTGAGAGATATCAACAGCCATACCCTGGGTGCCTTCTGCCGGTATGCCGGTGCTATCCCCATCACCCTGGGATTATGCAAGGATGATTTTACACAACTCAGGGATAAAGTTGTCCAGGGCCTTGATATGGCGGACACGGTCTGGATATCAGGGGGTAGTTCCGTGGGGACCAGGGACCTTACTTTGAAGGTATGTGAGTCATTCCAAGAGATGGAACTGCTCGTCCATGGCATTTCCATCAGCCCCGGGAAACCCACCATTATCGCAAGGATAGGAAGCCGTGCGGTATTCGGACTCCCCGGCCATGCTGTTTCAACTATAGTCATAGCACAGGTATTTCTAAAACCCTTTATATCCAGGCTGTCGGGAAGAAATGATTCCCGTGCCGTCTCGTGTTACCACACGAACGCGGAGCTGAGTCGGAATATCGAATCAGCCAACGGCAGGGATGATTATATAAGGGTTAGATTAGAGCATAAAGGGGATAAGATAATAGCAGACCCCATTTTCGGCAAATCAGGCCTCATATCCACCCTGGTTGAGGCCCACGGGTTGGTTCGGGTGGACCGGAATACCGAAGGTCTTTATCAGGGGCAGGTTGTCCGGGTGATACTCTTTGCCCCTTTATAAGGATATTACCATGAAAAGACATGTCTACCTGGATATGAAGAGCATTGAAGAGGCCAGAGAGATATTCTCAAGGATATGGGTCGAAAAAAAGACGCTCCCAGAAGAAACCCCTTCGAAAGAGGCCCTGGCACGAGTTACCTCCGAACCCGTGTTTGCCCGAATCTCGGCGCCCTCCTATCATTCGGCTGCCATGGACGGGATTGCGGTCCGGGCGGAACAGACCTTCGGGACCACAGAAAAGGCTCCTAAGACCCTAAGAATAGGCAGGGACGCACTGTGGATCAATACGGGTCAGTCATTACCTTCGGGGTTTAACGCTGTTATTATGATCGAAAAAGTGCATCAACTGGATGACCATCACCTGGAGATCCGGGACCCCGCATACCCCTGGCAGAATATAAGGAAAGTGGGCGAGGATATAGTAGCCACCCAGCTTCTCCTGCCTCAGAATCACAGGATACGGCCATATGACATGGGAGCACTGATATCAGGAGGGGTATTGAATATCCGGGTATGGAAAAAACCAAAGGTAGCAATTATCCCGTCCGGGTCGGAACTCATCCATCATGGAGCCCTTAAAAGGCCCGAACAGTTAAAAAAGGATCAGATCATTGAATCCAATTCAATCATACTCTCGGGGCTTATCCTGGAAAATCACGGCCTGCCTGAGGTCTATGACATAGTCCCTGATATCGAGGATGATATCAGAAACGCCTTAAGAAAGGCGGTTGAATCGGACGCAGATCTAATCATCATCAATGCCGGATCATCGGCCGGAACCAGGGACTATACGGCTGAAATCATAAAGGAAATGGGAGAAGTACTTGTGCATGGTGTTGCCATGATGCCGGGCAAACCCACCATTCTGGGCGTTATAAACGGCAAGCCCGTTGTCGGCAATCCCGGTTATATTGTCTCGGCCTTTTTGTCCTTCCAAGAATTCGTACGACCCCTTCTGTTGAATCTGCAGGGTCTGAGCCCCCCGGCCAGGAAACTCGTAACCGTTAAACCCTCCAGGGATATCCCTTCCAGATTAGGCATAGAGGAGTTTTTAAGGGTAAATATAGGAAAAGTGGGTGAGAGGCTGATTGCCACGCCCCTTCCCAGGGCGGCCGGATCCGTAACCACCCTCACCAGGGCCGAAGGCATAATACCCATCCCGGCCCTTTCCGAAGGTGTCTCCCAGGATGAGGAAATTGAAGCCGAACTCCTGGTTGACGATGAAGACCTTATGAATACATTGGTTATTATTGGGAGCCACGATATCACCATAGACATCCTGGGTGATGAGATCAGGCGCGGAGGGAGGAATATACGGGTATCTTCCGGGAACGTGGGCAGTCTTGGCGGGCTCATGGCCCTGAGAAAGGGGCTCTGTCATTTGTCAGGCTCTCATCTTCTTGATAGTGAAACAGGCGAATACAATATATCATACATAAAAAGATACCTGAAAGGCATAAAGGTGAGTGTGTTCCACCTGGTGTTGAGAGATCAGGGATTGATTGTCGCAAAAAACAATCCGAAAGGGATAAAGGGCATTAATGATCTTGTCAGGGACGACATAACCTTTGTCAACCGGCAGGCAGGATCAGGGACAAGGGTCCTGCTCGATTATCGCCTGGAGCAATCCGGGATAAACCCCGACTCAATAAGAGGCTACAATCACGTGGAGTTCACCCATATGGCCGTTGCCGTTGATGTCCTGAGCGGAGCGGCTGATTGCGGTATGGGCATCTTTGCCGCTGCAAAGGCCCTTGATCTGGGCTTTGTGTCCATGGAAAGGGAACAATACGACCTGGTTGTTCCGTCCTCAATGCTGGACAATCCGAATATTCAGGCGCTGCTTGAGACGATCAGATCACCCGGTTTTCGGAAAAGGGTGGAGATCCTGGGTGGGTACGACCCCTCAAGGAGCGGACAATTATGTATAGAGCTAACTAATTGAAATTACAGGGAGAAATTCGCCATGGGTTCCTTTAAACTTCTTTCAAAGCAATGGATTGTGGATCAAAATAATGAGATCATAATAGGCGAAGGCCGAAAAGAGATCCTTGAGACAATCGAAAGGATGGGGTCCCTGAACCAGACCGCCAAGATCATGAAGATGTCCTACAAAGGGGTATGGAGTAAAATCAAGGCTACAGAAGCCCATATGAACACCAAGATCGTCCATACGGATAGAAAGCTAGGATCTCACCTGACAAAGGAGGGCAAGGACCTCCTGGAAAGATATAACAGGCTTAAAAAAGAGTGCGTCAAAGCGGACGACAGGATATTCAAATCTGTTTTCAAAGAAAAATATCCTCCCTTGGTCATTATTGCAGGCATGTCCGGTTCGGGTAAGACTACCCTCCTGGAGAAACTGATACCCGAGATCAAAAAAAGGGGGTTAAGGGTGGGCACCATCAAGCATCACCCCGGGGATTATGGAATTGATCATCCGGGCAAGGACAGCTGGCGTCATAAAAAGGCAGGGGCTGAAACAACCATTATTTCGTCTCCCGGCCTGATAAGCATGGTCATGGACGTGAATCATGACCACAGGCCCTATGAACTGATTTCTTTTTTTACGGAGATGGATATCATCCTGGTGGAGGGGTTCAAGTTTGAGGCTTTGCCCAAGGTTGAGATATTCAGACATGACCTCCATGATAAACCACAGTTTACGGAAGACCCAAACCTGATTGCCGTAATAACCGACGCTGATCTCCATCTTGAGATCCCCACTTTCAAACTGGATGACATAAAGGGTCTTGGCGATTACTTGGTGGGATACTTCAAACTGGCTAAGACATGACCATCAAGGGTTCATCCGGTTAATGAGTACGCTAGTTAATGATATCTAGATATTTTGCGCTATATGGGCCATGTGCATGGAGCAAACCGCATAGCGCATGGCGTAAGGCGCGAGGCGTAAGGAGCAGAGCGGATTGGTTAATGGTTAAATGGTTAATATTAAATAGGGATTAGGGATTAAGTAGCTCATAGCTCATTGCTAATAGCTGCCGAGATGTCGTCTTTCCAAGAACAGCCGTCACCTTATGCAGGGCCGGAGGGCTGTTCCTTTTTGTAGTGACTATCGGGAAGGCGCTGTTATTTCAGAGAGTTACGGGTGGGGGACCCCCCGGCTCCCGTGCCGGAGGCACGGGAGAACAGCGGAGGGGGTAGGCATCCCACGGCCGTAAACCCTTGAAATGACCAGCCTGGGAGATCCGGAACGGAGAAAAGGGACAGCCCTTCGGTCACACCCGTTCTTTTCAAGACGACATGTATTACGACTCTCCCATAAAAGCTCGGGACCTTCGACAAGGATTCGTTGGTTGAGTTGGTTGAAAAGAATTCCCTTTTTGAGGAATGATGTATATGAAGTTCGGCGTTGTATGTCAACAGAATATCACCCCATCATATTGTAGGTCCATTTAGCAGACGCAAAATGAAAAATGAGTGAAGGAGAGGTGATGTATGCATACAGGGCAATGTGGGATTAAATACGCCCTAATCTAAGAAATCCAGGCAGACCTGGATCTGGGAGGGAGGTTGAATAGTCTATGCATTAGATAACTTTTTCTCTAATCTCTATGACATGGGCCTTCCTCAGACGAAATCTCCCGAGGGACGCGTCCTTCTTAAGGTCCAATAGTGCGCTTCAAAAAGGCTATCTGCATCATGGGCCTTGCGCCCTGTGCCCTTAGCCTTTCTTTTATCAATGCTTGAAGGCCCTCTGTCCGGTAAAGACCATGGTCACCTGGGGATCGGCTTCATTACACGCCTCAATGACCTCAAAATCCCTTATGGAGCCCCCGGGCTGGACAATTGCCTTCACGCCTTCCTTGATGCCCACATCCACACCGTCCCTGAAAGGAAAGAACGCGTCCGAGACCATGGTGGAACCTATCAGGCCTCCCCTGGTCCCTTTTGTCTCTTTATCTATCTCATCTAATAATGAGCTATCCTTTTCACCTTTCCGGACCATAAGGCCGAGGTCCTTGTAGGGCACCCCGTGCTTCTTAAAACATATGGCGTCACCATACTTGGTATAGGCCTTATAAACCGCGATCTCCGCTACTCCGACCCTGTCCTGCTCGCCGGTTCCGATCCCCACGGTTACCCCTTCTTTTACATATATTACTGAATTCGAAGTAATACCCTGCTCCACCTGCCACCCGAACAGCATATCCGCATAATCCTCTTCAGTGGGGTTTCGTTCAATTAAATAGGTCTTTCCCTTGTACTCCGTTGAGGCAAGGGTGAAATCAGCGGCCGCCCTTATCCGGTTAAGGGGAGACTGCTGTACAATGATCCCGCCGTCCATCAGGCTCTTAAAATCCACGAACCTGGCATTCAAATAATAGGAGAGGTCATCGATTTTCCCTATGCGTACGATTCTAAGATTCGCCCTCTTTGCCAGCACCGGGATAGTCCCTTCTTCAAAGTCCGGTGCCGCCACCACTTCCAGGTAATTTTCCGATATTAGATGCGCCGTCTGCCTGTCCACGGGCCCGTTAAAGACCGCGCACCCGCCGAATGCTGCTATCCTGTCCGCCATATTGGCCTTATTGTAGGCCTCCGAAAGTGTCGAACCGTAGGCCACGCCGCAGGGATTGTTGTGCTTTACGATAACCGCGGACGGGCCCTGTGAAAGATATTTGATAATATTAATCGCATTATCCATGTCGGTAAGGTTGGTCTTTCCAGGATGCTTTCCGGCCCGGATCATGTCTTCAGCGGTTATGGCGGATACCAGGCCGTTGCCGGGTTCTATGAACTTGCAATCACCTAATACCAGATTACCGTTGACCAGCTCATAGAGGGCGGCCTCCTGCCCGGGGTTTTCACCGTATCGAAGCCCCTTTTCGATCAGTTCGCCACTCTTTTCATCCAGTATCTTCCACGCCCTTTTTCGATAAACAAGCACCTGATCGCCGAAAGATACGGTGATCTCCGGCGGAAAATGGTCATCCATAACGGTACGGTACATCTTTTTCAGATCATTCGTCATTCTATTCCTCATGATTGTCGGTTGTCGGTCGCTAGTTGTTCCTAATAAATGAATTGATATAGGCGCTAAGTTTAGGTGTTAATTCTTCAATAATCTCCTGGAAAACATTTATTTCGCCCTGAGACAGCAACCTTCTTTGATAAGCTCTTCTCAGCCAATGCTTAACTTCGAATAAAGAACCTCTTGCTATCTTTGCAAAACATCGGTTCTCATTCAGGCTTCCTCGTCCGTTTCCTTCAGCGATATTTGCCCCAATACTATCAGCCGACTTTATAAATTGTATACCCACCGTCTTTTGGGCCAGCCTCTCCCATTTTGAGGCTACCTCCCATGCCCGATCTGACAACTCCTCTGACAACTGATACACACGAAGCTTTTCAAAATTTGTACGTTCCATAAATAAGTATTGCCCTGTGTATGCTGAAGCCTCATTGAGTCTTTACTATTTGGTTTAATAACTTTTGCGAACAACCTACAACCAGCTACCCACCACCTACTATGTCTTATGCTTCTCTATATAGGCATATGCGTTATGATTATGAATGGATTCATAGTTTTCCGACTCCACGGCAAACCAGGTGATATTTGAATCCTTATTCAACTTCTCGGCTATGTCTCTCACTATGTCTTCAACAAACATAGGATGTTCATATGCCCTCTCGGTTACGTATTTTTCGTCTTCCCGCTTGAGAACCGAATATACATCGCTCGATGCTGATTCCTCCACAAGAGCGATCAGGTCCTCTATCCATATAAACTTCTTGAACCTGACCTGGAGCGTAACCTCTCCGCGCTGGTTGTGAGCGCCGAAATCGCTTATCTCCTTTGAGCAGGGGCACAGGGTCGAGATGGGGACATGTATGGCGGTTATAAGATCCGTACCTCTATGCAATGATCCCTTAAAGGTGCATTTATATTGCATAAGGCCTTCGCTGCCTGACACGGGGGCCCTCTTGTTGATAAAATAGGGAAAGGTGATCTCCATGTGGGAGCTTTCCGCATTCAGCCGCTCCTTGACTTCACCTAAGATCTCGGAGAAATTCTGAAGAGATATCCTCTTGCTATGCTCGTTTAATATCTCCACGAAACGGCTCATATGGGTTCCCTTGTAATGTCTGGGCAGGCTAACATACATGTTGATTTTAGCTACGGTCTGCTGTTTCCCCATCTTCTTATCAAGCACCGTGATAGGATAGCTGATCCCCTTGACCCCCACCTGGTCAATATCTATATTCCTGTCATCTGCGTGGTTCTGGATATCTTCCATAATTTTCCCGGATCCTCTCGTGTAAAAATCTTTTAAAATTTGTGCAAGTGAAAGTCAATGAAAAGATGGTTGGAGGCTGATTGCTGGCAGCTGAAACCTAATCGCGGCTTTTAGCCCTTGCTTTTATCCTGTAAAAGATATATTTTTTGATTTCTTCGGGGCGTGGCGCAGCCTGGTAGCGCACCTGCTTTGGGAGCAGGGAGTCGGAGGTTCAAATCCTCTCGCCCCGACCAGTCTCCGTTCGAAACGTAGTTGAGAAACGAGACTGCCACGGCATAGCCCTGAGATTGTCGAATGGGCGTAGCCGGGCTAAAAATCACCATTTCGAACTGCGCCTTGGCAAGCCAGAGGAAAGAATTGAAGGGCTTCAGTTATGTTTACATCCTTTTAAGTCAGAAAGACGCAACCCGGCGATACATTGGGCTGACTGATGATTTAGAGGCCCGTCTAAAGTCTCATAACCAGGGAAGCAATCCCCATACATCCAGATATCGGCCTTGGCAAATTGAAACAGCTATCGCCTTCCGCTCTCGGGAAAAGGCGGCCGCATTTGAAAAATACCTAAAAAGTCATTCAGGAAGAGCCTTTGCCTCAAAGCATTTTTAAAACCAGGCTTGGGACGGAAATAACCTAGGCCGTCTCAAAAAGGCGTCCTTTTGCCATTCAGGGCGTTTTGTCTCCCCTATGTCTCCCCCACTCAGGGTCTCTATAAGAAACTTATAACCCGTAAGTGGTTGATATTACATGCCCTGATTTTTAACAACAAAGCCTTCCTGACAAATGACTCTACGTTAATAAATAGTAATATCAAGGTGTTATGCCATAATAGGTCTGAAAGAACACCTGCTGTGTTAGAGGGAAGGTTTCTGATTCGCTAAAAACTCTTTAGCAAGTTTGAAGAGGTACGTGAGATGGAAACATTTGAGTATGATTCACTTATCACGGGTTTAGCTGAAGTTGCCATCTATAGAAGCAGGTATCCCATGTTTACGCTTATCTCATGTATGTCAAACATCTCTCAGGTTTATGAGGTGGTTGATCTTTTCACTTGATCGGATGATGATATCACAGGTTAAGCTCTATTAAGTATCATGTATCTATAGCATTGTCACAAGTCCTTTTGAAACCGATGTCACCTTTTTTATTCTCCAACAAAAATCAATCGGAGACTTATCCCCTTTATTATTTGGTTATAGCTCCATAATGAGGGAGACCCGAAGTCGAATTGGTATATCTAATATCAATAGACTACACAGCTATTAGCGGAAAAATGCAAGAGATAGACAGTAAATTTTAGGGATTGAAAAGTGATGTGAACCCACTTTGAGTTTCTGCTCTAGGTCAGAAATGGACGCCTATTCAGGATCTGAGGTGATTTCAGTAATAATCCATGTAACTTTTTTCCTCGACCAAACGTCTTAGGTATTATAGGGTCAAAATAAGAGAGACAAAAGGCAAGAAATCTACAGTGCTGTTTTCCGTGGCGTCGGTTGCCACAAACATCAGCGGCAAGTGGATTGCTCAGATAAGTAGCCCGTCGGGATCAACAGGAGAACGGATATTCACGTTCAAAGTATCAGGAGACAAGTTAACAGGCACGAAAAAAACCAGTAGACCACTCTTGCCACTTATGAACAAGAAGAGAAGATAAGCCCAACATGACCGGCAAACTTACAACCCAGACGCCCCCCAGGAGATATCTGAAGGAAAGGTGAAAGGAATGACCACTCCAGGCGGTCCTAGCTCTCCGCTTGGGCAAGGTCCACGACCTCATGAGTTCGTTGCCAAACGGAGAAGCTATATTCCGGATTCAATATTTAGAAGAATAATCTTAAAGACATCTATCTACTTCATTATCCTCCTCTGTAATCTTGGAATTCTGTCACTTCACAGCTGTTCTTCAGAAAGAAACAAGTCCGAGTATAGAACGATTCGAGTTGCTAAGCAAACTTTCTCTCCCGCAGTTACCGCCCTCGGCACGGTCAAACCACAGGTAGGTGCGGAGGTACGTCTGGGTGCTCGGATACCAGGCAAGGTTGAGCATCTTCATGCCAATATAGGTGATTTTGTAGAGAAGGGACAGGTCATCGCGGAACTGGAAAAAGATGAATTAGAAGCGGCCGTCGAAAAGCAGCAGGCTGAGCTAAATAGCGCAAAGATCAATCTTGCATCACGGCAAGAGCTCGGCCCCATCGAGATCGAGAAGGCCGAGGCCGATTTGAGTCGATTCATGGCGACCTATGAACTAAAAGTGATAGAACATGAAAGGCAATCAACCCTATTCAATGAAAATCGCGTATCCAGGCAGGTTCTCGACCAGGCCAGAGAGGGGCTGTTAGTGGCCAAGGCGGATTTGGAGGCGAGTTCTAAGACGCTGGTACTGATAGAGAAGATGCTTGAAGAAGACTTGAAATTACTGAACGCGGAAGTTGAAGGCGCAAGGGCCGCGCTGAGAATCTCTGAGGTAGAATTGTCATATGCCACCTTACGTGCGCCTATTCAGGGGATAATTGCTTCTGTCTCAACGCAGGAAGGAGAAACCGTCGCCGTTGGGTTGAGCGCGCCCACATTCGTCACGATTATTGATCTTGATCGGCTTCAAGTTGAGACCTATGTTGATGAGGTCGATATCGGTAAGATCAAGATCGGTCAGAAGGCCACCTTTACGGTTGAGGCTTTTCCTTCAATTGACATAGAAGGGGAGGTTGTTGGGATTTATCCAAAAGCAATACTCAAAGAAAATGTTGTTTTCTATAACGTCGTGGTTAAAACCCAGAAAACCTCTTCAGATATACTTCGCCCGGAAATGACGGCTAATGTCTCAATATTCCTCGAAACTGGTGAGGATATTCTCGTGGTGCCAGCGAGTTCCGTGAAAAAATCTGGAGGAATCAACTCTGTATACTTGATCGAGAATGGAAGGCCGGTAATGCGTGAGGTTCAAATCGGCTGGAAGCAAGGTCGTTTTCTGGAAATCACGGAGGGTCTTAAGGAAGGGGATGAAGTGCTTGAGGATCACAGCGACTTAGGAGGATGAGAATTATGACCAGAATAGTGCGAATTGCAAGAGAATCGTTCCGTATGGCGAGGAACAACAGGCTCCGGGCATTCATTATGATACTGGGCATAGCGGTTGGAGTTACTTCTCTCACAATGATAATCTGTGTGAGCCAGGGAGTGTACAAAGAAGTAATGGACACTGTCAATAGGCAGGGGCCGGATCTTTTACAGGTCCGACCGGGGTCGGACAAGCATACCGGACTTCCCTCGGGAAGCCGGGAGGTCGTATCGCTAATCGAAGAAGATGTCGATGCCATACGTCAACACGTCGGAAATATTGTTGCTATCTCGCCGGTAAAAGACCGCAAGGAAATCGAGGTTAAAGGTGGTGACAATTTCACACTTACCAGGGTCTTCGGTGTTGCTCCTATGTGGGACCAGATCCGCGATTTCGGTCCCCACAGGGGGACATTCATATCCGAGGAAGATGTTTCTTTTGCTGCCAGAGTGTGTCTTATCGGACAGACGGTAAAGAAGAATCTGTTCGGCGAGGCAGATCCAATCGGTCAAACAATCCAAATCAAGGATTTCCCCTTCACCGTCAAGGGTGAACTCGTGTGGAAGGGAATATCTTCTGCGGGGCGCGATAGAGACGACCGTATCATCATTCCTATTACTACTTACACCAAGAGGCTCTTTAGAGATGTTCATCTGACACAAATAGTGATTACAGTTGAGGATATTGATTATCTAAACAAGACTGTCGAGGACGTGAGCGCCGTGCTTCGTGAACGCCATAAGCTCGCACCTGGCGAGCCGGATGATTTTGCCATGAGAACCCCTCAGGATCTGATCGACATGGCCTATGGCGCCTCAAGATCCTTGATAAATTTGCTTACCGGAATCGTCGGAATTTCCCTGCTTGTCGCAGGCATTGTGATTACGAATATAATGCTTGCCTCGGTTTCTGCAAGGAAAGGTGAAATAGGAATCCGAAGGGCGCTTGGCGCACGGAAGAATGACATTCTTCAGCAATTCATGATTGAGTGTCTCTTCATCTCATTAATGGGGGGGGTTTTGGGCACCATTCTGGGATACGTCGGTTCTATTATCCTTTCGAGCATGAATGTGGCTGCCAGCAATGTCACACCCCTAGCTTTTGTAGCCGCTATCATAACATGTAGTCTCATTGCGGTAATCTTTGGCATATACCCTGCAAAGAAAGCTGCGAACCAAAATCCTCTAGACACTTTGAGAGCTTAGTGGGAAAGAGAAGATCCAAGTATGATAGAGATCAGAGACATTGAAAAAACATATACAAAGGCTTCGGTTGCAACCCGCGTTCTGCATGGCATAACCATTTCGGTTCAACGCGGGGAATATGTGGCAATCATGGGATCGTCGGGTACCGGCAAGTCCACACTTATGAACATCATCGGGTGTCTTGATAAGCCCACTAAAGGACAGTATGTACTGGACGGTGTCGATGTCTTAAAACTGGACGATGATGCCCTTTCTGCGTTGAGAGACAAGAAGTTCGGGTTTGTCTTCCAGCAGTTTTTCCTGTTGGAACGAACCACCGCGCTTGAAAACGTCCTCCTGCCACTTATCTACACGGATAAATATCCGACAGGCGCAATACAGCTTGCCGATAAATTTCTGGCCAATGTCGGTCTGGAAGATCGAAGGGAATACTTTGCCAACGAATTGTCGGGGGGGCAGCAGCAAAGGGTGGCTATAGCCAGAGCCTTGATAAATAACCCTGATGTAATTCTGGCTGATGAGCCGACTGGCAATCTGGATTCCCAGAGCACGGCTGAAATCCTGGAAATTTTCAATCGTCTCCATAAAGAGGGAAGAACTATAATCGTTGTGACCCATGATCAGGCAGTTGCAGAACACGCGCAACGGATCCTGGAACTCAAAGACGGACAGATTAAGGGATAAAAATACATCATACACGAAGCCCTTGCGACTCCTTCTAGAATAAACGCAATGGCGGATCGTCAAATCCAGGGATTGTCTTGAAAATAACCAAAACCATCGCATTGTCATGTAAGCTTCTCGCTGCTCATAAATTACGTACAGCCTTGTGCATATCAAGCATAACCATAGGAGTTGCTGCCGTAGTCGTTATGGTGTCCATGGGACGGGGAACCCAGAAACGCGTGCTCGATATGATCAACGACATGGGTACCAACTTGATTGTCGTAAATGCCGCGCATATTACCCTCGTGGGTGGTCGAGAAAGGCAGTCTGCGATTGTTACTTCACTGCGGCCCGGGGATGCAGACGCAATAGGGGACCACTGCTCATATGTCATGGATGTAGCCCCCGAGACAAGTCGCAAGATGAATGTGCAGTGGGAATCGGAAAACCTGAAGACGAAAATCGTTGGGATTGCTCCTGCCGCCTTTCGAATCCGTAATATAGAGATAGAAAAGGGCCGTAGTTTCGATTCTGTCGAAAATGACATGGGCCAGAGAGTTGCGGTCATGGGCTCGGTAATTGTTGAAAAAATATTTCACGGCGAAGATCCTGTCGGCTATCGAATTCGAATCGGTGGCGTACCTTTCGAAGTTGTAGGGGTTATGAAAGCTAAAGGGGTGGACGCCAATGGAGTGGATCGGGATGACAGAATTCTTATCCCGATAAAGACCGCAATGCATAGGCTGGTACGCACGAATTACATACAAAGAATACACATTCAGGTCACAGACTCTACTCGATTGGAACGCGCTGAGGCGGAAACAAGAGAGTTATTGCGCGAGAGGCACAGGTTGCGGGATAAACCCGATGACTTCACCATTCAGAATCAGGCCACCTTGATCCAAACAGAGAGAGAATCTTCCCGAATCCTGACTTTTCTGGTCGCAAGTGTTGCCGCAATATCGCTTCTAGTCGGGGGTATTGGGATTCTTGCAGTCATGCTTACGGTAAGCCGGGAGAGGAGAAAAGAAATTGGATTGCGTAGGGCCATAGGCGCTCGTCGTCGTGATATTCGAACCCAGTTTTTACTGGAATCACTTATTATCGCCTGTCTGGGCGGATCTCTTGGAGTTTTACTGGGAATTCTATCGACCTTCATTGCCTCTAAGCTTGGCAATTGGCCCGCGATTCAAGCATGGGACGCCACTTTCGCAGGATTGGTTCTATCCTTTATTATCGGGCTGATTTCCGGAATTTATCCGGCGACGAAAGCCTCGGAGTTGGAGCCTATCGAGGCCCTCAGGACCGAATAAGACCCGGCATCTTTTTGTCTTTGTACAAATGATTATCCGCTATCAAGATCTCGAATTAGTAAGAGCCTTCTTATTGCCATGGATTTAACCCCGTGGAGATCTAGGATAAAAATGCCAGATAAAATGGAGATATGAAATGACAAGATATGAAATCTTATTAATTATAATGTTACAGATTGTAATATTTATAACTTTATCCTTTCTCCAGGTCGGTCATGCCGATGAAGAAAGGGTAAAGATTTACACAATTGACGATAGTATCAGGGAGGCCTTTGAAAAGAACTGGGCGATAAAAGAGAAAGAGGAGAAGATAGAAGCGAATGGATTTGTGGAAAAGCAGGCCAAGGCCGGCTTTTTACCCACATTCAGCACATCTTACACCTATACCAGGTTGGGTGAAGCAACGACTATCATCTCACCGGCACTTACAGGTACCCAAGGGAGCGGTGGGGAGATAGAAACAGGCGCCCAGAATAATTTTCGATGGACAGGGAGTATTACCCAGCCTCTATTTACAGGTTTTGCCCTGACCAGTTCCTTTGAGCTGGCGAAGCTGGGAATAGATCAAAGCAAAATGGATCTTGACCTTGAAAAGCTTGATCTGGCCTTAATGGTAAAAGAGTCTTATTTCAATATACTTAAGGCTGATAAGACAGTGGATGAAGCAAAAAGCGCTGTGGAGTCATTGGAATCCCATCTCAAAGTGGCGAATAGTTTTTACGAGGCAGGCGTGATCCCTATAAATGACCTGTTAAAGGCGGAAGTGGAGCTGGCAAACGCTCAACACGATCTTATAAAGGCCCTAAATGCTTCGCGGCTCTCCAGGGCATCCTTTAATAACCTATTGTCAAGGTCTATAAACAGTTTGGTTGAGATTGAAGATATCCTGGTCTATCAGCTGGAAAATCCCGATTTTGAAGAATATTTAAATATTGCTCTTCAAAATCGTCCTGAGATAAAAATACTTGAAATAAATAGTATGCAGATTGATCAGCAGATCAAATTAGCCAAGAGCAAATATTATCCTGAGATCGCATTGAATTACAACTATATAAAAGAAGGCGATGCACCTGAAGTGTCCGGTAGTGACTTTCATGAATCTAGCAGTTGGCGGGCTGTTGTAGGTCTTTCATGGACTTTTTGGGACTGGGGTAAGACATGAAATTCAGTTAGGCAGAATGAGAGTCTCAAAAGACAGCTGTCACAGGTTAGGAAGGCTTTGGAAGATGGCATAAGGCTCGAACTACAAAATCCGATCCTGGATCTCAGTGAAGCTGAGAAAAATATACCAACCGCCCAAAAGGCAGTTGATCAGGCAGAAGAGAACTTGAGAGTAAGCGAGGACCGCTACAAGACACAGGTGACTACATCTACAGAGGTCCTGGACGCCCAGACACTTCTTTCTCAGGCAAGGATGAATTATTATAACGCCCTCTATGACCATAATTTAGCAAAGGCCGGATTATTGAGGGCCATAGGAGAGTATTAAGTAAATCTATCACTGTTTTTATCATAGATAGGGAAGTGGACACCTATAAATTCTGTATGAAGTGGTCAAGTCTCCGTTTGACTTCATTGCTACCGGACGGCCTGTGGAAAATGCGTTCATCGAGAGTTTCAATGATAAGCTACGTAATGAATGTCTGAACTTGAACTGGTTTCAAAGCTTGGAGGAAACCAGGCAGATCATCGATGACTGGCGCAAGGATTACAACAAAACGAGACCCCATTCTTCTTTAGGCGACTTAGCCCTGGATGCATCCGTTGCCCAACTGACGCGGGGTGCGGCATTGGAGCATGTTTTTTAATCATCAATTCTCTCATAAAGGATGCTCAATAAAATGGGTGCAGCTCAGGAGGCCTTTTACACCTTAAATACCTGTCCGAATTTTGGGGAGCACCTCAGGCCAAATTAAAGTATAATCTATTAACAATTCAAAGGAGGTTAAGTATGAGACGAGTATATGGGAGTGTTTTGGTTGTAGTTCTTTGTATGGTTGGGCTGGCTTTTGGCGCCACGAAAACATGGAATTTTGATGATATTGCAGTAGGAGCGAAACCTGCCGGATGGAAAAGCGAATCGATTAATAAGACTGGTCTATTAGCCACCTTTGAGGTAGTTGCCGATGCGACCGCCCCGGGTGCAGCTGCCAATAACAAGGTGCTCACGGTGAAATTCGCTCCTGAAACTGTGTATGAGGATTGCCATGTAATCTGGAACAAAGAAATATCTTTTACTGATGGCACAATCGAGGTCGATTCTAAAGCTATCGCTTCGGATGGCTATTTCGGTGGTATAGCTTTCAGGATCAAGGATAAAGACAATTATTATTCGATTCGTTGTGGCATTCGAAGATCAGATATACAGCTGTTTAAAATTACAAATGGGACACGGACAACCATCGGTTATGCAACGACAACAGCGTTTTCGGTCAATACGTGGTATCACATTAAAATTGTCGTCAATGGAACCAACATCACCGTTTCGGTTGACGGAACTCAGTTGCTGACAACGACCGACGACAGTATTACAGGGAGCGGTGGCGTGGGCCTGTTCCAACGCGCAAATAAAATTGCCTTCTGGGATAATTTTTCCGTTAACGATTGATAATAGCGGGCAAGTCTACTCTTGACTCTTGTTGGCTTCCCTCCTTTAAACTCGTACTTTTTTAGTGTCTACCATATCACAATCGTGCCAACCCCTGTGATCAGAGAATAGTATGTCATGTAAATTATGCCTCCAAAAATCTGGGATCACTTTCCAGATTAAAGAATATTTCATACCTTAAAAACCTGTGATAAATACCTGGTATATGACATCTAAAAAGTAGTGAAATGATATGACAAAAGAGTATATACATTTACTACTTGCCTCCCCTATGTCTCCCCTTTCAGGATGACAGCATGCGTAACTATCTGATATTATGCACACCATGCACAAAGGAGCTTGAAAATCAGGCCGTCCGGGATGGTCAGTGTTTTTAATGGGTTAGCAAGTTTTTTGGTTGAGGGGCCGACTTCTTTGGGAGCAGGGTGAAACAACAGGGTCACATCTTAAATATTAATTATTCGGGAAAGCAGAGAAAGAGGGTCATAAAGTGTACGTTGGTCGTTTTGGAACCTACGGTTTAGGGCAAAAGATGAAAGAGGTTTTGGCATGAATAAAGTGTTGATCATCATTATCATCTCCATCGGCGCATGGATAGGTTGGTGGCTTGGCCAATATGTCGGCATCATGACAGCCTACTTTCTCAGTGTAGCCGGCGGCGCGGCCGGGCTATATTTTGGTCGTCAGATCATGAAAAACTATATGGAGTGAACGAGGAGGCAATGATATGACATCCCAAACAAATCCCGCTGGACAAGGGCATCGCGAATTCTATTAATATTCCTCATATCTCGTACTTATTATAAAACATCTTCACTTGTCTTTACCTTTTTTCTTGTCCTCTTTTTTCAGCTCTCCCGGCGGATATCGTTTAACCACCTCATTATGATATTCATAAGGCCTATCCGTGTCCATTTCCAGGGTTACAAAATCATTGATATCAATGCTGATTCCTACCGGAATAGAAGCTGACACCTGCCACTGGCCATCCCTGTAATAGAAGTATACACCTCTTCCTCCTTCGTAATAGACGCCGCAGTTCGGGTAATAACGGTATTTGTATTTTGCCCGACGCCCGTGAGCTGGAGCCCATGGAGGCGGTCCTGCAGGCTTATCTGCAGAATAAACCTCAGGATGCGGACTGCTTACCGATCATAGCACCCATTCCCTGGCACCCAGTAAAAGCGAAAAACAAAGTAACAAGAGGCAAAAATATCAAGTTTTTCCAATAGGTTTTTTTACTCATTGTTTACCTCCTATTATTCGTTACTAAATATAGTGCTGAGCAAGTGCTATACTATCGGGAACAGATAAACGCTGGGGCTTTTAATGGTAAAACAGATTATGGCTTCAATCTCATGTCCCCAGTGTACTCAGCCATTCACCCACCCAATGAGTGATTGCAATCACTGCGAGTGCGATTATAAGATGTTCGCCGATAATCTTCCAAGGTGGTTCGCCCTGAGATTTTGCGATGAGGTAGCTCAGAACAACGAGAATGGACATTCCCCATATCAAGCTTACGATGATGGCATTGGAGAGGCAGAGAAAAAGTACAGGGACAATAAAGGTCATTGCGAATAGGAATTTTGTCATAAACGTCGCAATAGTAGCTCCCCATATTTGCTTCACGGTGTGAGTGTTTTCTGCTTCCTCAGAAACATGAATACCCAAAGCATCTGAAAGGGCGTCTGCAATGGCGATTGTAAGGATACCAGCAAGAACCACAATCTTAGAATGCGTCCCTGAGTGGAGACCAACCATGAGGCCAAGGGTCCTGATGATCGCCGAGGTCAGGCCAAACGAAATGCCTTTTATTAATGAATCCTTCATCCGATTTTTCCTTCATCATGTTGCAGAAAGCTGTATAAACTCTCACTACTACTGCAAGGGATAAGTCATCTTTTCACGCTGACTGATATTTCTATTCCTTCTCAATTCTTTCTAGTAGTAAACGGGCTCTCTCATTTGTTGGATCGATTTTGAGAATTTCTCTAAGTTGATGGCAGGCCTTTTGTATTTCACCCCTGTCCGCATAAAGTATGCTCAGGTATAACCGAGCGTCTATATGTATGGGATCAATATCGATTGTTTTTAAAAATTCCTCCTCAGCCCATTTATCGGCAATCCCTTTTTCGTAATAGGCCATGGCTAATCCAAAATGGCTATCAGAGGTTTCAGGATTAATCTCCAAGGATTTTTTAAAAGCTGAGATAGCTTTTTCTATCTCACTTAACTCACCGTATGCCATGCCCAAATTGAAATAAATACGGCCTGCGCTGAATCCCAAAGCTATGGCCTTTTCATAATGGAAAACTTCCTGCCTGTGGTCTCCAATTTGCCCATATGCATATCCCAGATGGTACAAAGCAAGGGCGTTCGTAGGATCTTTTTCCAAAAGCCTCTCATGAAGTAGAATACCCGTCTGATAATCATGTAGTTTCATAGCCCTGTCTGCCTCGTCACTACAGGACCATGTCCTGGTAGGAGCCGAACGTGTCTCAGCCATTCTTTTTGAACATCCTGCCCCTGCCCAAGCACCAAACAGACAGAACATAAAGCTACATAAGCAGAGGAATTTAAACACCTTTTTATCAAACCGTGACATGCTGTATCCTGGTGTCCCAAACTACCCAACTGAAAAATGTTGGGCTTCGGAGGCATTCATCCTATTATGGCTGGTATCACAATACTTGAAAACGGCCCAGGCTATGATTTCACGAATAAATTGCGATTGTAATCTTTAATATCATTCCGCCTCGCGGTCTGTTGAGAGGCTTATGCTAAATACTTTTCGTTTCCGCCACTTGAGTTTTGCTCCGAATATTCTGGGATACTTTATCTTTTCTGCGGATGGGATCCAGCCGTTGACTATAAGAGTGTCGCCTCCCCTTGGAATTGCCATAAAACCTGTTCCCAATGGCTTTCCTGCTTCTCCTTCCTTGCAATGATCATCTAGCTCAGGAGATTCCTTTATGTCAATTGTTGCTTGAGTGGCAGATTTTAATACAGGTGAGAGGATCTTACCTGAAAGAATCAGATTTGCATCTTCCCAATAGTCTCCGGGAATAATAGCTATATTAACCGTTTTTGCATTCGTTTTTACATCTGATCGGATCCTGGAGATAAATCGGAATTATTTTACTCATGAATGTCATTTGCAGCAGGATCATTTTTGCCTTGCCGACGATCCAGCTTTTCCTTGGCTTTTTTCTTTCGCTTAAGCTCTTTCTGGCGCTTTTTAAAGGTATGGTTACTTCGCTTCGCCATGATCCTCCTTTTTACAATATTTGTGTATTATGAATATCCACTCTACAAATTAGCTACTAATCGAGAGATGAAAGATTTTATCTTCGATCCGGTTTATTAAAAACGACGTCCCCTGCCCTGGCTTCCACCTTTTCTGCTGCCACCAAATCCTCCTCTGCCATGATGATTTTCAGTGCGAGGGCGAGCTGTATTAACCTTTAACGCCCGACCTTTAAGCTCTTTACCGTTTAGAGAGTCAATTGCTGACTGAGCTTCGGAATTATCGGGCATCTCTACGAACCCAAATCCTTTTGATCTGCCCGTATAATTATCCGATATGACTTTTACAGTTTCAACTTGACCAAAGGCCTCAAAAGCCACTTTTAAGTCCGTTTCGTTCACTTCATACGATAGATTCCCTACATAGATATTCATTCTGACCTCCTTTTATTTATTAAATTCCCTTTATTCATATCTCCATGATATAGCTTTACTGTTTTTGCTCCCTTAATGCTTTTTTCTGCGCAATCACCTGCCTTTCCAAATTTCTGATATCTCTACCCCGAACCGCCTTTTCTTGATTAAGTTTTCTTAATATCATATTGTATTTAAGGTTATTCCCCTTTGCTTTCTATGCACTAAAGGTTCCTCAACTTCGAGATCTTACGGAAATGGTGGCCATAGATCGAGAATGTAATAGCCAACGGGATCAATCGCGGCCGGCAAAAAAGAGTCCAGGATAAAATTTTCCAATACTGGAATCGCTCTTTACCGAAAAGCCCCAGGCGAATGCTTGCGCGAAATACAGCGATCAGGCGTTGAAAATCGAGAGGGACCCTTCTGGTTTTAGGCATCTTATATTCCCGCAGGAATGTCATGGTACGTTTATAGTAATGCCTGGGCGAGTAAATATGCTGAATCATGATTCTATACCCCTCCCGTAAAGTATCAAAACCCATTTTAGGGACTATGTTGGTTGATCCATCAACATTATCTCCGGAGAACAGGCCGACAAGACGGCCCTCCTTTCTCATTCGATCATAAAGCCTTGTGCCGGGAGGGGCATTAAGCATGCCTACCATAGCCGTGACTATTCCGCTTTTTTGTATAAACTCCATCTGCCGCTGGAAAATGGAAGGCGGGTCACTGTCGAAACCCACAATAAACCCTCCCTGTACCTGAAGACCGGTCCGCTGTATGAGTTTAACGCTCTCGATCAGGTCGCGATTCTTGTTCTGCAGTTTATTGCATTCAGTCAGACTCTCTTCATTGGGAGTTTCAATGCCGATGAAGACACTATCAAAACCTGCATCGACCATCATTTCCATCAACGGCTTATCATCGGCCAGATTGATGGAGGCTTCCGTGTTAAAAGGGATTCTCTTCTTCTCTTTCTGCCATTGGATGAGGGACGGCAGAAGATTGGTTTTGAGATAAGCTTTATTGCCGATAAAATTGTCATCCACAAAAAAGACCTGCCCCCGCCACCCTTGAGAATAGAGGCTGTCCAATTCGGAAACAATCTGGTCAGATGTCTTGGTGCGTGACCGATGTCCTAATAATGCCGTAACGTTGCAGAACTCGCAATTAAATGGACAGCCCCGGGAGAACTGGATGCTCATTGAGGCATAATGTTTAAAATTCAGCAACTCCCACATGGGAGCGGGTGTCTTTTGAATGTCGCAAAATTCGGACGTCTTGTAGATACGCCTAGCGCACCCCTTTTCCAGATCCGCCAGAAAAGGGGCAAGAGTCAATTCGGCTTCATTCAGCACAAAATGGTCAACATCATCAAATTGATCATATTCGCTGGTAAATAGTGGTCCGCCTGCGATGATCTTGAGACCCGCTTTCTTGCATTGGGCAACTGTTTCATGAGCCGATGTCCTCTGGATTGACATGCCGCTGATAAAAGCGTAATCAGCACAGGCAAGGTCCTTATCTGTAAGCTTGGTCACGTTCATATCAACCAGCCTCTTGGCCCATTCTTCAGGTAACATAGCCCCGATTGTCAGAAGGCCTAGTGGGGGCAAGGTCGCCTTCTTCCGGATAAATTTCAGGGCGTGTTTAAAACTCCAGAAAGTGTCTGGATATTCCGGATAAATCAATAATATCCTCATAAAAATTCTCCCTGTATATCAATGAGATATAAATGGGCCGACCAAAATGCTATCGTCCATCTTCATTTTTCCATGCGTAATGATGTCTTTACCTTGAGGTGCCTTTTATTCTTGTTTGTTGTTCCATGTATATTTTGGCTGAAGCAAATAGTAATCGCATCGCCATCTACCTGTCGCAAACAAGTATGCGAAGTTTATCGGAAAAAACTACGTCCATTTTTTTATATGAAGTGCTGATCACGATCCCTTTACCAAAGGTATTATGATCAACCACGTCATCCGCCTTAAATGATCCCGACATGCTGTAACGCACAGGCTTTTTTCCCTTGAACTTTTCAGTTAGAAGCTCAAAGTCTTTTGCGGGGTCCTTTTTTTTTGACCTTACGCTTTTCCTGGGTGTTTTATCTTTCTTCTCAGTCATCGTTTTTCCTCGGATTTAAGATATTGTAGATAATCGACAATTCCATACCCCATAAAAAAGCAGGACATTCTTGCCGATATCAAGCACAATTTAAAAAGGAACGGAGTTTCATCCCGAAAAGATGGAGGCCTTCTATTTCAAAGCGGTGGTCGGCAGAGTTCGTATGGCATGCGTCGGGTTATATCTTCCTCTTATCTCGTTGTCCCTGAAACCTGGTAAAAAAGGGATAACAATTCTAAAATATTTTCAGTAAGTAATTATAATCTTTATAAAAATCGATTTATTTTATATTATCTAAATATATAAGTCAAGTTTTTATTTCTTTAATTAGTAAAAACTTTGATTTATCAATAATGTCTAACTATTACTGATTAAAATTAAATTGTTTTTAATTTTCTAATAGTATGTCTTGACTTTTAATTCCTGGTGGACTAATCTAATTAAATCAAAAATGGTTTACCTTCAATGGTGAGCCTGTTTCATTCTGAAGGAAATTACTTTTTATAGTGGCATCCTTGGGTCTTGAAACTTGAAATTTTTTTGGAAGGAGGATGTCACCATGACTAATGGAACAGTAAAGTGGTTTAATGACCGAAAAGGTTTCGGTTTTATTGAACAGCAGAACGGTCCTGATGTATTTGTTCATCATTCAGGAATAGTTTCAAACGGGTTCAAGAGTCTTGATGAAGGTGCTCAGGTCACCTTTGAGATAGAACAAGGCCCAAAAGGCCCGTCTGCAACAAATGTTAAAACGATCTAAATTATCCTTATAAAGATAAAGAGATAAAAAGGGCGCTTCATCATATTTTTTGAAGCGCCTTTCTTTTGGCATTAGTATGATCCAAGAATAGCCCTTTTCCGCAATACCTTCTTCAATCCCCTGGATGCGGAGATTTATACGCCATTCACTATTTGTCTCCCCTATGTCTCCCCTTTCAGGACGACAGCATGCACACCATGCACAAAGGGGCATGAAGATTAGGCCGTCCGGAATGGTCAGTTTTTTTAATGGGTTAGAAAGACCTTCTTCTTTGGGAGCAGGGAGTCGGAGGTTCAAATCCTCTCGCCCCGATCCGTCTTTCCACCCTCCGTAGCCCGTCCTCCGCAGTGGCTTGCTACGGAGGATGGACAAGCCACTGCGGAGGACGGGCGCTCAAAGAGCTACGACATGACAGGCCAGCATTCGCTTGGAGCAGAGCGGAAAGCGAAGGCTGCCGCGACGTAGCCCTGAGTCCTTCGATTTCACTCAGGACCGTGAGCCTGTCGAAAGGCCTGTCGAAGGGGCGAAGTCGGGCTATATTTATAAATCTGGATTCGACCCAAGCTACGGCTCGGCAAGCCAGCCAGACGCAATCTTAAACCACATCGGATGGACTCCTATTACACCTACATATTAGAATCGGAAAAGAGCTTAATCGATTCTATATCGGCTTTACTGAAGATCTCGAATCCCGTCTCAAATCGCATAACCATAGTAGTGAAGCGTGACCCTCTTTAATAATTCAATTGTCAATCCGAGTTATTGAGGTATGTCCCATACCACACTGGCGTAGAAACTGAGGATGATTATTCTCCCGAAAAATGAGTTATTAAATTATTGAAGAACGTCCCGCTTCTCGATTGTTTTGTTGAAGTGTAACTCATTTTCTTAAGATAATGGTTTGAAAATAAGTTGTATTATTAAATTATATTGAAAAATCATATGATATTTTATATTGAAGAAAAACAGGTAAAATGATCTAACCATAATAAAAAGAAGAATGTCATTGAATAACTAATGTTTGATCCATAATAAGTTCTATAAGGCAATCAGGATAATTACAACTATAAGGAGGAGACCAATGAGACGTACTACTTTCATGTTTATTGTGTTTTTTAACGTGTTACTCATCCCCATGATCAGCTTCGCAGCGGATGAGGTTTCCTGCAAACGCGGAGGTCTGCAGCATGCAGTCGACTTGTACATCGATGCCCAGACCAAAGGCGATATTTCCGGCCTGCCCCTCGCGACGGGTGTGAGTTACCAGGAGAACATGGCGCCTGTTGACATCAACAAGGGTCTTATCAATACTCCGATGAAGATAGATTTTCATCGCAGTATGCTCGATGCTTATTCGGGCCAGACGTTCACCGAGGTAATCGTGACAGACAAGGAAAATCCCTATGTCATCGGCACACGCATGCGTGTCAATCATGACAAGATCGCCGAGATCGAGATCCTGTGGACAAAACCAGGGTATTGGCTCTTTGACGCCGATGCCTATCTAAAGTATTCGTCATCGGAAGACTGGAGCCCCATTCCCGCTGATAAGCGTGACACGCGCGGAACACTGGTCGCCGCGGGAAACGCCTATCTCGACGCATTCCTTGAAAAGAAAATTGACCTTGTGCCGTGGGGATTTCCCTGTGTCCGCATCGAAGGCGGTGCATATACCGGCACGGGCTCACCAGATGACAGCTGCGAAGTTGGGGTCCCTAGCGGCGTGAATATCACCAACCGCCGCTTTGTAGTGGACGATGTGATCGGTTCTGTAGTCGTGTTCTGCACCTTTGGTCCGGAAACCCCGGATGGTAGAATGGGCGCGCCTGATACACACCTGTTCCGGGTGGAAAACGGCACGTTGCGATACGTGCATACACTGACTCACCTGTTGATGTCAGACTTCCGGGGTGAGATTCCAGAAGATATGCCGGAGCAGTGAAACGGGATGAAGCGGGACGCTCTTTAATAATTCAATTGTCAATCTGAGTTATTGAGGTATGTCCCATACCACACTGGCCTGGAAACTGGAGATGGGTTTAGCCGATATCGGATTTTCCGTCCAGATAAGAGAATTGATCGCAAAAGAGGGTGATTATTCTCTTGAAAAATGAGTTATTAAATTATCAAAGAGCGTCCCGCTTCACGCTTCACGACAAAACAACATCAAAAGAACAGGGGGCCGATATGAGATCCAGATTTCTGATGCAATCTAGGCACTGTTTTATGCTGGCAGCTACCTTGCTGTCGCCGGTTTTGCTGGTTAATGGAGCGGCGGCAGGAGAACCCGAATGGAATCCGGCCGCGATCAAGGAGTGTGACCGCGCCTGCCTGGTCGGTATCATGGACGGCTATATGAATTCCTTATTCAAGCAGGACATCGATTCCGTCCCGCCCCTGGCAAAGGATATACGGATGACCGAAAACACCTGCGTCATTGACGTTGGCGAGGGGGTCCTCTGGCGGACTAAGACGGAACCGACCAGCTTCAAAATCTATGTAGCCGATCCGGTTTCGGGTCAGGTCGCCATGCAGGCACGGTTGAAAATCGGCGGCCGCAATGCGCTGATTGCCGTTCGTTTGAAGGTGGATCGGGGAAAGATCCAGGAAATCGAGCAGCTGTATGACCGTGAAATAGACGATGCGGCGATCCCGCTTTTAACCACTCCCAAACCGGTTTTGACTACCGATGTCCCGCCGGACGAACGGGTTTCCCGCGATATGCTGTACCGTATCGCCAACTCATATTTTGATGCCCTGGAAGGGGATAACGGGAAGATCGGCGCGTTTGCCGATGAGTGCGTCCGCCATGAGAACGGATACCAGACAGTGAACAATCCGCCTCCCGGCGGCCGTATGATGCCAGCGCCTTTTATTCCAACGGCAGACACTCCACAGGGCCGTGATATGCTCGAGTTCAGTATGTTGACCTGTTCCGAGCAGATCGATACCAAAATGTTCGCCTATATGAAACATATTCGCCCGCGCCGCGCACTGATTATCGATGAGCAGAAACAGATAGTAGGCACCTTTCCGCTTTTCGTCCACGACGGAACCAGCAGGAACGCCAAGCCGGGTGACCCTCCGGGTATGATTTTGAATCTGGTGACAATGGAGACCTTCGGAATCCGAAACGGATTGATACGTCATGTCGAAGCGTTTCCGTTCGTAACACTGCCATATGGATTGGGCAACGGCTGGACCATGGGCTCCGGCAGGTGATTTTTGGATGAAGACGCGGCCCTGATTTTACGCTCTATACCGCGTGGAAAGGGGGACGAGGCTAAGAAAATAATTAATTCATTGTGTAAATTTGATAGCCCTTTTGTTTGCTATGCGCTCCCCTCTTTTTGCTGCGCACAGCCACCCCTGGTTTGCTCATTCCAAGACGCCATGCTCTCTCCACTATACTACAGTAGCCCTCCCTTAAGGCTAATAGCACAATAAACCCCGGTTCTCCGCTTTAGCCTATTTCCGGCTTTTTATTTAGCCCCGTCCCCTTTTCTAGAATTAACATTTTACCTTCAGATAAGTTCAATCTTTTTCTTGAAAAAATGATTCGAATAACTGATTATTCAACTATGCTTAAGAGGTAAACCAGCAGGATGCAACAATATTACAAACCTTAATCAAATCACCTTAGAGTTCGAACATGAAAAAAGTAATTGTTATTTTTGCGTGTATTGCCATATTCGTTATGCCTATGACTGTTACAGGCGTTGAGAATGAGCCATGCGGGTATGCGGGATCCAATTCCTGCCAGCCATGTCATAAGGATGTTTACAATACCTGGAAATCTTCAAAACATGCGAGGATGTTCAAGCCGGCCCCCGATACGCAGCCGGTATGCAAGGGATGCCATACAACGGGCATGGATACCCTCGGACAGACCTCTAAGGAAGATTACGTTGGATGTGAAGCCTGTCACGGCCCCGGACGCGATCATATAGACAATGGGGGAGATGTCGACAAAATCGTTTCGAGTAATTCAGCCGATATCTGCGGAAGATGTCACAACGGCAATCAATCCGATGATAACATCGAATGGATGACGGAATACAGTCCCGGAACGAAACTCTCCGATATCGAGGGATTGAAACTGATTCCTGTCAACCCGGAAGATCTCCCTCCGCCCGTCATCGATATCCATCCGTCGTTGACTTACAACATGTGGCTGGCGTCTGCGCACGGAAAGACACCCAACCGGAGCATTCAAATCGGAGGTGAAGATTGGATCGGGCCGATATCCTGCGTGGCCTGCCATACCCCTCATCATAGCGATAATCCGTCTCAACTGGTTATGAAACCGGAAAAACTCTGCGCCGAATGCCACTTCCAGGACGCGGTGCTGAGAGGAAGCGGCGCAAAGGGTGTCGAGGATACCAGAAGCCTTCATACCGCAATCCCCTGTTTTTCATGCCATATGACCGAGGGAAACCACCTTATGAAAGTGCTTCGTCCGGATGACCCTGATTTGGCGGAAAGCCGTACGGACTCATGCTCGGATTGTCATGAGGATAAAGACCGGAAAAAACGCGCCCATCAGATACAGGACTGGGAAGCATGGTATAATGAAACCATGGACCCGATTAAAGCGGACCTGAAAACCATCGAAATCGCGATGAAGGAAAACCCCGATTTTCTGAACGCGGAGTTGAAGGCAACGCTGGACGATATAAAGGCAAATTTATCCATCATTACAAAAGACGGATCCAACGGCGTCCACAATCTAAATTACGCGCTGGCCATAATGGCCCTAGCCAAGCGACATCTTGCGGAAATGCCGCTCCCCACCGCAAGCGGTGGGGTATCAAGCGAAATTCCGCCATAGCCTACCCGGCTTTCCATCCTCCGTAGCAGGCTACTGCGGAGGACGGGCGCTCTTACGAGCTTCGCCGTGGTTCACCTTGCCATCTTGTCAAGCCGTAGCCTTGGGCGAAGGCTGACCATCCCTGCGGCAAGCCGCAGGGTATTCTGGCAAAGGCGAATAAAAAAGGCCGTTCAATAATTCCCGGCATCCGCTCCCCTTTGGCTAGAATTTCTGAATTAATCAGGTGACAGTTCTTTTTGACATACAAGATCCCATCCTATATACTCCAGAAAAAAGCGAGCTCTTATCATGTGAGGCGACAATATGGCAGACATTGAAGGGAGTAACGGTCAGAGAACGGAATTCAGTGCTGTCGGGCGAGCGAACGTACCCGGCAGGTTATCGTATACCATAGCCACAGGCAGGGCCAAATACGGTTGCGACTATGTCGTTCCCGACATGCTCCACGCCAAATTCCTCAGAAGCCCCTATGGTCGCGCCAAAATAAAGAGCATGGATATCACCAAAGCAAAGGCACTGGAGGGCGTGGTGGATATCGTTACCTGGGACGATCCGGAAGTCCTTTCAATAAACCCGGGCCTGACCCATCCGCCGGTCAGGACAATGGCCGGAATCCATGGGCCTCTGCTCCCCGGTGAAGCGGAAACGGAAGACGAAGAGATAGGCGCGGTTGTTGTCGCCGTAACTCCGGAAATCTGCGATGAGGCGCTCAAATTGATCGCCGTGGAATGGGATGTGCTGCCATCCATTGTTAATGCTCCGGATGGACTGAAACCCGGCGCACCCATCATCAAGCATGACCCTAAAGGCCTGGTATCGAATTTCGCTACCGGGGATGTTGAAGCCGGTTTCAAGGAATCCGATCATATCATCGAATTCGACTGGGCCCACTCCCGTATGGCTTCTCATATACCCAATCCAAACGGGAGCGTCGCGTGGTGGGCGCAGGATCCATGGGGATCCGAAGGACCGACCCTGTATATCGAGGGAATAAGTCCCACCTGGGGCGCGTTTCAACTTCTCCCCCTGTACAATCTCACCTTCGACAAGCTCAAACGAGGCACTCTGTTTCAGGGGGGCAAATATTGCGACTGGATCCTTCGCCGCTCCCAGCTTATTACGCCTTTGCTGGCTAAAAGGACGGGACGGCCCGTCCGATGCGTAAACGAAAGGCGGAACGATTACTATCCGGGCAATCCGCAGCGATATTCTCATACAAGAATCGGTTTCAAGAATGACGGAACGATTGTTGCAGTCGAAGAAAGCACTACCGGAGATTCAGGAGCCCCGGAAGAAACCGCCTCCGCAATGGCAGGATTCGAAGCCCGCTTCAGCCCTTTCAATACAACCCGATGCGTCAATCAAAAGAGCAGTTTCCAGGAAGTCTACACCAATTCGGGCCGTTATACCCTCAGCCAGACCTCCCCGTTTAACTGGGACTCCATGACAGTTGCCGAGCAGATTGTGGCGGAAAAACTGGGCATGGATGTCATAGATGTCGCGCTCAAGAACGTCCACGGCCCTTCGTCCCAGCAGGATCCCCGTATTCCCCCCAGCCTGCAGATGTGCCTGGAAAAAGGCAAAAAGGCCATGGACTGGAAGTGGCATCCGGCCGGGGCCAGAAAACTCCCGGACGGCAGGATGCACGGCTTGAGCTTCCGATACGCTATGTCGCCCCGGCACGCCCAACAACCATACACCGCTACGGTGACCATTCAGGCGGACAGCAAAGTGTACATACCGCTTAAGGGTCCCTGGACCGGCACATACGCTGCAGATGCCTGTGCCTTGGTTGTCGCCGAAGAGCTAGGAGCAAAGGTTGAAGATGTGATCCTCCTCTATGACGATAAGGCGCTCTTCACTCCTGTAGGAGGAGGCAGCGACGGTACGTCAGCATCCTCCTGGGTAATGAAAGAAGCGGCCGTGAAATGCAAAAAACTTCTGCTGGAATTGGCCGCTAAGAAGTTTAAGGCCAGGCCCGAAGACCTTGATACAAAGGATACAATGGTTTACCTGAAGTCGGATCCCAGCAAATCCATTCCGTTCGGAACCTTTATCGCGGATGAAGGGTTCGGCGATCATGATCTGGATATCGCCGCGACATTCTTCGGGAGGCCTCCGGAAACAACCTGGCATAAAGGCGGACATGTCCTCGATGTCATGAATGCGAGCTTCTGCGAAGTGGCGGTGGATCCAGAAACCGGCGAGACGGAGGTCACTAAATATGTCGTTGTATGCGATCCCGGCAAGGTGTTGAGGATGACGTCGTTGGAAGGGCAATTGCATCAGGCGATGTTCTTAAGCCATGGAGGGGGTTTAATGGAAGAGTTTATTTACGATAAGGCAACAGGCGTAAAACTCAGTACGAACATGTTCGAGTACAAGAAACCCACCATACTGGACCTGGGGCCGATCGATACATATGCTGTGGAAACCCGAAGCGGGAACGCCTGCTATGGCGCATCCGGCATCAGCCACTGCATGGCCGCTCCCCTGCTTCCTGTCTGCGCCGTAGCCAATGCCATAGGAAAGTGGATCGAACCCCCGGTCACACCGGACAAGGTGTTGAAAGCGCTGGGGAAATGTTAGCCAACGAAAGGAGACTGCTATATGGCTAAATCCAAGAAACCCGAAAGCAATAAAAAATCGGTTTCAAGACGCGATTTCCTCGTAAGTGCCGGCGCTGCAATCGCGGCCGGCACATTGGGAGTATGCGCCTCTGAATCTACGGCAGCAGCATCCTCCTATGAACCATCAACCGGCTACATTGTTCATGACAGCAGGCTGTGTCTAGGCTGCCAGAGTTGCATGTTTGCCTGCTCCATGGTGCATGAAGGAGTAGCAAATCCCTCGCTGTCGAGAATCCAGATAATTCGCGATGCCCCATCCTTTACCAAGTATCCGTACGACATCATCATGTCGGTATGCAGGCAATGCGTCACCCCGCTGTGTGTGCAGAATTGCCCGACAGGCGCCTGTCATGTGGATGTCGCCAACGGCAATATCAGGAGAATCGATGAAGACAAATGCATCGGCTGCGGGCGCTGTATCGAGTCCTGCCCGCACAAACCCCACCGGACAATCTGGAATCCTGTGAAAAATATATCCATAAAATGCGACCTGTGCGTTGATGCGCCATACTGGGGCAAAAAAGGAGGGCCCGACGGGCATCAGGCATGTGTCGATATCTGTCCGGCGAATGCGCTCAAGCTGGTACATGAACCTCCTCCGCAAACGGATGTAACCGGGTATGACGTTGATCTTGCTCCACCTCCAAGGAAAAAAGTCATGCCGTCAATATTTGAAGAAAACCCAACGACAAAACAGGAATGGGGAGGAAAACATTATGTCAGGCGGATATACCGGGAAAATACTAAGAGTTGATCTTACATCCAAATCAATCAGCACCATCGATACCGCCAAATACGAGGAGTTCGGGGGTGGCTACGGAATGGGAACGGCCATCTTCTGGGATCTGGCGGTCGCTCCGGGTGAATGGGATCTGAAAGATCCTTACGATCCCCGGAATGTCCTTCCCATTATGGTCGGTCCTTTAGCGGCTACCGGCGTTCCGGGGTCGGGAAGGACCAACATTTGCGGGCTATCTCCGGAGACGTTTCCTTCCTGCGAATTCTGGCGGAGCAATTTAGGCGGCCGTTTCGGCACCATGATGAAGCTTGCCGGTTGGGACGGAGTCGTGGTGGAAGGCAAGGCCGACCAACCGGTATGGATCAACATCATTAATGACCAGGTGAAGATCGAAGACGCCAAGGAACTTTGGGGCCTGGATACCTGGCAGACCCAGAACAGAATTACGTCAATGGTTGGCGGAAAAACCCGCTTCGGCGAAGAATGGCAACAGATCGGGAGTACCTATACCACCGGCCGCCCACAGATCCTCTGCATTGGTCCGGTGGGCGAGGCCAAGTCAAGACTCGCCGCCCTGATTCATGGCAGCGGGGTCAGTGCGCGGGTAGGCGGGCACGGCGCGGTCTTCGGGGCTAAGAATTTGAAAGCTATCAGCGTAACCGGGACAGGGAGCGTTCAGATCTCTGATCCCGAGGGCATCTTGGACGCCAGACTCCACCAGATGCAATCACCGAGTTTTTTGCCAGCCCAGCCCGGGGCGGCGTCCTGCATGCCTTGCCTGCGCGGCGACCGGCGCAGAAGCAACTACTATGGCGGCGAAACCATGTGCGCCGATCAGGGCTGGTTCTTCAGCCACCCGAATCCGACGGTTCAAGACCGAGCCGCCGAGGCCTTGATAAAATATGGCCTCAGCAGCTGGTCGGCCCATTTCCACGCGTTTTCGATCGATATTGCCGGCGCGCCGGAATTCTTCCGTAAAAAGGTACCGACAGATTCCGGCCTTGGCTGGTATCTTCAATACCTCCACGAGCAGGGCTTACTGGGTCCGGGAAAGCAGATCGACTCGGCGCCTTTGCCCATGGATCAATGGGGTGAACTGAGTTTTCGCCTTGCTCTGCTGGACGCGATTGCCCGGCGAGAAGGGATTGGCGATGCTCTGGCCGAAGGCTGTGCCCGGGCCGCTCAGAAATGGGGACGGCTGGAAACGGACAGGGACAGCGGCGCCTTGCGTCTTCCCGCCTGGGGAGCTACAAGCCACTGGACAATGCCCTGGGTGGAATGGGCTTATGCCTACATCCTCGGAGCGGGAGATCCTGCCTGGCATGGATTCATGGCCCCCGTCGGCGCCCCCCGTGACGGCACACCCCTGGAAAAGTCTCTGGAGAAGCTATCCAAGAAGACCATCCCGTATACCGACGATATATTCATGTTCAACTATGCGTGGAAGGGCGAAGAGGCATGGAAGACCGGCATCTATTCCCCGCATAAAGCCAAACAGGTAGCCTGGAGCCGCCACTATTCGTCGTTCTGGAACGAATCCATGGCATTCTGCGAGATGTTCCTCCCCGAACTGGGCAGTGATAGTCCCGAGATAGAAATCATGTACTACAGAGCCGTTACGGGAAAGAAGGACTCGTTTGCCGACACAATGCGAATCGGCCAAAAGATCTGGACCCTGGAGCGCGCCATCCGCGTTATGCACGGAAGAAGCCGGCAGACGGAAGACTTCTTTCCGTACATGTATAAGCCGGGAGCATCAGGCTTTGCTATCTACGGCGGAGTGCCCATTTACGAGAACGGCAAATGGCGTTCCGACCCAGCCCCGGGCATGTACTTGGACCGGAAGGGCGTGGACGATTTCAAAAGCCACTTCTATGCCCTGGAAGGCTGGGACAACGAACACGGTTGGCCCACCCGTAAGACACTGGAAAAACTGGGTATGGGGAGGCTGGTGAAGACGCTCCGGGACAGCGGAAAACTAGGCACCGTATTATAGTTATTTAATATTCATTAAATGATCCTATAAACTCAACAATTGCATACAAGGTATCAAAACAACATTCTTTTAAGGAGGTATCAATGAGCACAGCCTATGATTTTATTAAAGCCAATCAGGTGTTTCACATTGCCACAGTTGACGGCACAAAGGCGAGGGTCCGTCCTTTTGGCTTCATTATGAAAAGGAACGATGCGCTCTACTTCTGCACTAACAACACCAAGGATGTCTATAAGCAGATGGTCCAAAATCCTGATGTGGAGATTTCCTCCCTGGGCACCGAGGGAAAGTGGGTGCGTCTTCGAGGAAAGGTAGTGTTTGATGACAGCCGCGAAGCGAAGGTCCAGGCGTTCACGGAATCTGACATGCTTCTCCAGATCTACCCAAAAGGGGCGGATGATGAGACATTCGTAACCTTTTATCTTACGGATGCGCAGGCAACTCTGTATTCATTTACCGATGCTCCGCAAAATATTCCGCTCTTTTAGCCAGGATGCCATAATAATGTGAACAGGGACGTCTCCAATAGGAAGAACGCTTCCACCTCGACTAAAGCTAGAATTTTTTACCTTGACGATTGTAGAAAATAGTCTGAGAATATATCTCAAAACTTATGCCATGAATGTTCTAGTGATATTTCGCATACTTACCCTTTACTAAAAACAAAATGCACAAAATCATGTGACTTAATTACATACCTTTCTGCGTATCTTATTTTTCTTAATAACACCAACTTTTTAATGATATCCATTTCTTTATAATCACTTGTAAAAAGCCGAATGAATTATAGACTCATTCATACTATTTAGAAAAAATGGAAATATTTCCAAATTTTCTAAATGATAATTTTCGAGAAAGAATATTAAAAAGATCAAGGCATCATTCACGCTATCCGGGAAAATATAATCATCACTGAGTTCCATAGATTTTCTGAAAATTTCTTGTCCAAACACAAGCCATTTACAAAAAATGGCAACATTGCCAAAAGTTGTAAATAGAAACATATTGAATAATATTAGATAGATATAAAAAATAAAACGCTATTTACCGAAAATGGAAATATTTCCGAATCCGGTAAATAGAAGAAGAACAATACAAAAACAGCTTTTAACAACCCAATCAACCCGCCCGGGCGATAAAACGTCCGCCCGGCCGGTTATCGGTACGTTATGTGCCAAATAAGAAAGGGAGAAAATGTCAGAAATTGATACATCATCTTGGGAAAAAATTGGCAATGGCATACGCAAAAAAGAATACACTGAACCGAACAATTTTATTGAAGTCTTAGAAAAATTAACCAATTACTATACTGAAATAGGTAAAGGCTGGGCATTTCGAGGGCATGCAGACTCTAATTGGAGTCTATGGCCCCAGTCTTTCAGACCAACTGGTAATTTTTATTACAGAAGGGAATGGCCATTCCCTAAAAATGACCCGATCGAACAACTTAGTGTTGAAGCAGATATCCTAATTAATTTTGCAAAGCTATGTGATCAAGTTGGTATTCAAGTTCCAATGCCACAAAGTTTTTATATGACTATGAATCAATGGGGTTATGAATTAAAAGAAAGGTTTAGCAAAGAACACAAGGATATAGACGACAGATATATTTGGAACCCCCTATATCATGAACCCTTAGCATACGCCCAACACTATGGTATTCCTACCCGACTTTTAGATTTAACCAAAAATCCATTATATGCCGCATTTTTTGCAGTATATGATCGACTAAAAAATCAATCCAAAAATTACGGTGATCATCTATGTGTATGGTGTCTCAACCTACCTGTTTTAAAAGACAAGACTTTATTCAGTTATCAAAAAATTAAAAATAAACTTTATAGACACAAGGAATGGCAGAGGTATAAAACTATACATATGCCTTGGGCAAGAAATGAATTTATGAATCGTCAAGAAGCCTTCTTTATTATTGATTGTGGTGTAGAATTTTTGAGGTACAATGGCGGCAAATATCACCCTATTGATCAAGTCGTTCAATCTCTCCATACCCAGATTCAACATACTGCTCTGTTAAAGATAGAATTACTTATCGGTCAGAATACTTTACTCGATACATTTAAGGTGTTAAGAGAAAGAAATATAACAGATATCAACTTGATGCCAACATTGCAGAATATATCAGAAGCAATTAATTTGTACGGGAAATTAAAGCTTGATTTATTTGATCTTAGTTAAAACCACATAACATGCCGTTTTACAGACGACCACTCGATTCTCGTGGTCTGTGAACCGCGCAGTTATGATAAAAAAATGGTAAATAAAGAAAAAATAGCCATCACAGATCCTGGGAGGTTTATACGACTCTTATTCGTGGATGACGAACCGAATATTCTTGATCTTCTTTCATCGCTTTTTACAGGGGCATACAAGAAAATTAGGGTTTATGTAGCTGAGGCAAATCAGGAAGCTATTAGACTTGCAGTCAATCATCAACCGGACTTGATTATAAGTGATATAGCGCGTCCTGATGGGGACGGTTACGAGTTTTTAAAGTTGTTAAGGGCAAACCAGAGGACTAAATATATACCGGTATTTTCAGTATCTGGGACTACGTCTCCTGGATACGACAAGAAAAATGTAATAAAAGCTGAAGCCGAAGAGCTCAGGCAATATCGTGCAGGATTTACTAGAGTTTTCCCAAAGCCATTTGATCTGAAGCAACTTCTCGATGCAGTCAATTGGTATATCATGGCCGATATGAGTACGGATAAAGCCCTTTTAAATCTGTGCACTGAAACTCCCACGCTTGATTATAAAGAATCTGTAGATTTGTCTACCAGAGATGGACGAGCCTGTCTCGCTAAAGATGTGATTGCCATGGCGAACATTGGAGGGGGAACTATCATCATCGGTGTAGCAGAGCAGAGTAGAGGCCATTTTGCAAAAGTGGGTCTTGATCCAGAAAAACTTGGTGAATTTGAAGCATCTTTGGTAAACAAGTGGCTACGCCCTTTTATAGACCCAAGTTTTCATATTGGAGTCAGGAGAGTAATCGAAGACGAAAGAATTTTCATCTTTCTTGAAGTTCCGGGTGCAAAAGAAACACCTATTCTGGCAAGAAAGGATAATAAGGCAGCTTCGCTCTACCAAGGAAGAGTATACATTCGATCTTCTGCGGCAGAAAGCAGGGAAATTACTGATTCTGTCGAGTTGAGGCAATTATTGGGTAGATTCTTGAAGGAATCATAACATGCAGCTCCAAAGGATCGCCGATAGATCCGGCTCCCGCTGAGCCGCAGTGTTAATCACCTTCTATTTTAATGAATTTCTTATACTTCGGTTTAAACATTGGACTATCCAAACACCCTTTTCTAACTCTTTTTATTAATTCATCCGGCAACCTTTCTTTCATATCAACCAATGCCTTCTTATATTTCGCCTTCAACTTACCAATTTCAAATGCGTACGGTTTATGACAATTAATATATGATTCCCTCTCAAAATCCTTATATTCACCCTGCTTTACATTTATATACCCCCCACTAAGACGCCTTTGCCTGTCTACTATTTCCTTTACTCTCTCTACATTAGACGTGCTTACTATTAAGAGCAAAAAACCATCTTTCAAAGGATTGCTATTTAGAACAATAAAGTTATGAGGTTTTTCAGGAAAGTCAGGATGGGAAAATTTGATTACACTTCCACATGTTAATCTTTTTAAAAAAATTGAGGAAGGAAATAATATCATTTAAGGATTGCATTTACCTCCATATCCTCTTCATAAATAATACGCGCAGCTTCTTTTGTATCCTTCGTAATTTTAGAAATACCGTCGTTCTTCGAATCTTCAAAAAAATCTAAAACATCCATATCAACACGACTCTTTAGCTTTAGCTCGTCTTCATGCTTTTTCCATTCGTAACCACGATGTGTTATCTTCACTAAATCAAAATTATCATCCCAACCAAATTTTTCTATAATAAAATCTAATGCTTCAATATCTGTTTCTGACAACTCTTCATACTCAATTTCATTAATTGATCTAATATTATTTCCCTCTTTCACTATAAAACGTGAAGCATATTCTTTCTCTTGATCCCCTAAAAAATCACTGAAATCAGCTATATCTTTTACTCCAGATTGGACAGGACCATATTCCATTGCAATATATTGATCTTCACTTATAAGCCGACCAAATTTTCTCAAATGGTATTTATCCGCTAAATATATTAGTTTTATAGCTTTAAGTTTATCAATTTCGCCACCCAATCTCCTTGCCAAATAATTCAATATCTGCGTGGCCTTCATATAATCAAAATTGTTTAACATCACTTTGTCCTTTCTTATTAAACAAACCTCAAATACTCTGCTATTGATGTCAATATAATTCTTGTCAAAAAAATGCCACCCTTTGCCTTTAACAAACCTTATTAATGGCATCAATGGTAGCAATCATTTTAATCCTTTTTAAAATCTTTTTTATTATATAATCACAAATCATTCTAAATGTCAATTACTCTTTAAAGCGTCGACCAACTTTCTATGCCTCTTCATTGAATGTGGTTTCCATGTCGCGTATGCAGAGAAATAATATACTTTTGTGGACCTGTAATTCAACCATAGGTATTTATGATATTCCTTTTTTCTCTTTATAGAATGGTACACGTTAAAACCGTCAATGAAGAACATTACTTTGGCCATGCCTACCTCCAGGCAAAAAAAATCCCGCACCTTATGGCACGGGAGTCCATGAAGCCGAAACGACATGGAGATGAACCGATCATTAATATAATCGTCATTATCACCCTAAAAATCAACCAAAATCTATTATAAACTTCAACAAAAAAATAATACTCAAACATGACATTTTTTGCCGTTTATTTGCCATAAGCGTTTTAAGTTATTGATTTTACAAATACCCCGACAGGTTCAAGTCCTGCACGTTCCAAATCCCCTTTAAATGCTTCATTTCTTGCCTTTTCTTGCAATCTTCTTTTTCCAAATATTTTTATAATTAATTCTATATGTTACAACCTTGCATGGGAATTCGACTCCCCCCTCCTCCACTATATTTACTCTACTATTACCCCTATATATAGAAGAAATATCTTGACTACCCACAAAATATGTTTTTATAATAAAAATATACCCCCTAAATCTTTATGGAGATTAGGGGGTAACTAAATATGCCGAAAGTATCCGGCAATCATCTTTGTTATCAGCTTTTAGTAGAAAGGCTTTCCTATGTCAAGCTTTTTCTCCATTCCTGATAAACTCCCTGATTTCTTTCGGTATATTTAAATTTCACCGAAAGAAGGGGGGTGCCTCCGATGTTCCTTTAATATTTTTTATTTATTCACCACTAATTAATAATTTTATTTTTAGGAGGATTTACACTATGTCTAAAGGCAGAGACCGCATGGTCTACAAAAGAGGTGATTCCTGGGTTAACAAGAGAAATGACGCTGATAGAGCATCATCTCTCCACAAAACCCAAAAAGAGGCAATTGATTCTGCTCACGGTTTGCTCTCTAATCAGCGTGGTGGAGAACTTACTATTAAAGGGTTAGATGGTAAAATCAGGAGTAAAGATACTATTTCTCCTGGAAATGATCCTTTTCCTCCAAGAGACACTGAGCATTAGTAATTAACAATTTTATATCTTACGCGGCTATACCGAATTGCTGCCGGACTTTTTAGTTAGCCGCAATAATTCAAATTTATTATTTCTTTAAACATTATGGAATGTAATCAAAAAAAGACTTTTACAAAAGCCAACACAACCAATATAAAAAGGAGAAAGAGGATGAAGATCCGCAACATCAACGGCACCTATGACACGCGATGTGTCTGTGGCTCTTGGCTTGCTCACTGGGAGAACTTCAGTGGCCAAGCGAAGCCATCCTACTGCCCGGCTAATGGTTGCCTAAATAAGGACTTGGTCGGCGCACACGTCCAGAAGGGCGGTGGAAGTACTGATCAGAAGTGGTACATCTATCCACTTTGCAACGACCACAACAAGCACTCGGGAGAATTGGAAGTCTCCGATAACTACAAGCTCGTATCGGCCAACAAAAAGGAAACGTGCGAGAAATAGGTAGGCACAACAAACAGGTCCACCCTACCCCGTAAGGCGCGCGAACGTCCCTTACGGCTCCGCTGACCTGAGTCGGTATTAATTAGCAGGATCAATTACTATGAATATCCAAGGCTTACCTTCTCTTCCGACTGACAATCTCTACAAGTTCATGGCATTGTCAGGAGTGGTCCTATTGCTTGTTGCTCCCATTTTCTGGG